>Ga0307517_10001016_pt1 | contig 47678 bp, 53 predicted proteins | sample 23_EM_MG_FD_194515 | JGI IMG/M metagenome (GOLD analysis project Ga0307517, IMG submission 194515) | Populus trichocarpa ectomycorrhiza microbial communities from riparian zone in the Pacific Northwest, United States - 23_EM | ecosystem: Host-associated > Plants > Roots > Unclassified | place... | reverse complement strand
ATATTTTTCACTGATACCCCACCCCCCGCCCCCCCCCCCCTTTGTATGCCAAGCGAAAATCACAGCCAGAATATCAGTGATGATAGAGAAACGGTGGAAAAGACAGGCTTTAGAGGCAGTCGCAGGTGGGCGGCCGCTCCTCACTGAAAGGCTTTCCCTATACCTCTTTCCTTTCTACTCCCAACCCAGCCTTCCAGGAATACCTCGTTGTTACCAGGTATCATACTGGATTTAGAAAAGAAGGAAGAAACCTAATTAGATGAACTACGAGAGGACGGCACCCGGCCCTTCGATAATAATTTGTACCCGGTACAGCGCATAAGCAGATAAACTCCCATCTACATTACCCACCAAGCCTGGCACACCATCAGCCATGTCCTCCCGAGTGATGCCTCATGAAACCAATCAACAGTTCTCACCAGAGTGTGTGCTACAAACTCCTCTCTCAAAAAATCGAGTTCAAAATTATGACGGACAAACATTATTGGCAACACTACCGTATGATACCAGTAACTTACATAGAATACAGCACGAACGGACACCAGTACAATGTCAAACCGAACCCCCCCCCAGCTATATACTCTACATTCACACAGTCGACTGCTCGGGAGAAGAAAAGTAAAATAAAAATTCAAAGTAACGGTATGATACGCAGCAAGTTTATCCAGCAATGGTCAATCAAGTAAATCCCCTCACTACTCCCTAAGGTTTACCAAATTATGACACCACTATTCCAGACTACGGCATTAAAGGCCGAAATCTACTCATCACGGCAACTGGATACCACGATGAGAATTCTATAGACCAATTACTAGGCTACAGCATCACGCCTACCGCTCCAATTCGAAATCTAACCAAATATTAATATATATCATCCTACAGTACATACACAAACCAACCCACTCCTGTTATTCCATTTTGCCATTCACTTGCGCAAACTGCTTGTACGTACGTATGTGTAATGTTCCCACGTTTTTTCCGCTTCGTCTCCTTCCTGGGCAGTTTCGCCCGGCTTTGATTGACGGACTGGTTGACTGACGGACTGACTGGTTAGGATACAGTACAATAGAGCACAGTACAAGCGATGACAAGAATAACGGACGAACGGACAAAACCCGTACAAGGGAGAAGCACTCAAGGAGAGAGACAAAGGGTTAAGAAGTAGTAATGTAGAGTAGAGTAATATAAAAAAAAGGAAAGCAGTAATAGCCACAAGGCCAAGTAAGTAATACCGGGTACAGCACAATAACGAAAAGAAATGGAAAAAGAGAAAAAAAGAAATAGCTATTTTTGTCGCCCCTCCCCCCCCCTCCCTTCCTCAACTCCCTTCCCCTCCTCGAGAGCACGAAACCAACGAACTACCCAAACCACCCCCCGCCATCACCCCCACCAAGACCCGCATACCCGTCCATGCCACTAATCCCCATTCCCACACCCACACCTACGCCGACACTGACGCCGAACTCGACTTCCTCGCCAACTTCGGCAGTATTTGATCCGGCGGCGGCGGGGACGGCGGTGCTAGCGGTGGTGGTGGCATTCGCAGGGGTGTTGTTGGCATCGACGTCAACGTCATCTTCGCCGACTGCATCCTCCTCTTCCTCTTCTTCATCCTCCTCCTCTTCATCCTCTTCATCCTCTTCCTCCATTTCTTCTTCCACTTCCTCGTCGTCGTCGACGACTTCGATTTCCTCGGGAACTGAGATAACAGCTCTTTCAACCTTTTTTTGTTGTGGTTGGGGCTGTGGTTGTTGCTGCTGCTGCTGTTGTTGTCCCTTCATGCGTAGTCCCCTATTGCCGCTGGTAGTAGTAGTTCCCCCTGTGTCAAGGGCTTTACCACCGTTCTTACTCCCCTTTGGGCGGCCACGTTTGCGCTTTTCTGGGGTGTCGGTGGTTGTGGTGTTTGCACCCGAGGCCGACGGTTGATTAGAGGAAGGATTGTTGCTGCCAGCCATTGCGGCGGTGGCGCTGGCGAGGAGGGTTAGGTCTGCGGTTGAGATTGCTGGGTCTTCCAGAGGGTGGTGGGAGGAGTGATGTGCATGGTGAGGATGGTGCGGAGTTTGAGGGGTTGCAGGGGAGGTGGCTGTAGTCGAAGGACTGGCAGTTGGAAGGGTTGTTGGAGCTTGATGACGGGGAGAGGCGTTTGAGGTAGAGGCTGGTTCGGTGTATTGCGTCCAGAAGGAGGATTGGTCCTGGGGGTGGGCACGCTGCGTTTGATGGTGAGGGTGCGGGGGTTGCTGAGCGGGGGTGGAGGCGGTGGGATCTTTGGCTGTGACAGTTGTAGATGAAGACGAAGCCGTTGATGCTGGAATTGGCATGGCCTTGCTACGGGTCTTACTACCTTTTGGCCTTCCGCGCTTGCGCTTGGGTGGACTGTCCGGTGAATCTTCTACCCGTTGCTGTTGCGGTTGTTGGTGATGGTGCTGCTGCTGCTGCTGCTGCTGATAGGCGGATTGCTGCCCTTGCGGAGATGGTGGTGGCGGCTGCTGAAGTTGCTGCTGCTGCGGATGCCCACCATACTGCTGCGCCCCCCCGGCTGGTCCAGCTATACTCCTACCGCCCCCAGGAAGCATAGTCCACCCTTCTTCCTTCGGATCCTCTTGCTCTCCATTCGCTTGTGAATGATCCTCCGGACCCCCCTGTCCACCCTTGTGCTTCTTATCCCCATCACCATGTATTTTCCTTCCTTTGCCCGGCTTCAATCCCAACTTCTCCCTCACCCCAGCTTCAGTAGTATGCTTCCCGACAAAACACCACCCACCTGTCCTGTCGTCCTCCTTTCTCGGCCACATTAACAGCTCGTTCGATGTGCTCTGCACTTCTCTCCCGCAACACTTCCATTTCCAGGTAGTCTTGTAATTATTCTTGCGCCTAGCAGGAGTAACCACCTCGAGGCCGGATGGAAAGTCTTTAAACGGGTGCTTAACAGCACATGTAGCTTCCGAGGAAGGATCAGAGGCGGGGGTAGCCCTCCAAGTGGGATTGAAATACTTCAAACAACGTGTGCATTGTAGCAGCTTCCCCCCGTCTGTCTGATTGCGCTTAGCGGCGGTTGGAGATGGTTGTGGTGGCGGCGCGACAGGAGCTAGCTGAGCTTGTGGACCAGGCGCAATGTACGGTAGCGGCGGGGGTGGCATAGCTGCCAGATTAGCTGCGATGGGCACGGTTGCAGAACTGCCATCATTCAATTTGGCTTTCTTCCCGGGCGGTCTTCCACGCTTCTTCTTGGGGGGTTCCTGGGGACTGGCGGCGCTATTTGATGGCCCGGGAGCCCCTGCCGGGCTGGGGGCCGGTAATGGTGGAAAGATCTCACCAATACGACGGAGGAGACTGCCCTCCAAGACACTCGGCCAGCTAATCAGAGCATCCGATATGATTTTGACAACCATCTCCGGAGCCGTATTACGTAGAATATTCAGAACCCGAGATAGCTCCCAAACCGCCTCTTGTGGAACCGTAGCAGGATTATAGGGGACCATACCATTAGTCATAATGGGAGAGGGAGCGAGAGGCCGTGGGTGAATCGGCAACTGCATAATCCGCGACTCTAAAATCAGCACAAAATGCTCGCAAACGTGCAACTTTCCGATCCCTTTCCCTTACAAAATCGCCCAGGGGAAGAAAGAGAGAAAGTACAAGGCGGCTATAAAAAATAGAACAAAACTACCAAGAAAGATCCCACTACTCACAACTTGCTTCAATCCCTGCGCCTGAGCAGAGGGCACTGTAATTTTCTGCAAGACACCTCTCGTCGATCCCGCCGCGGCTGCCACGGAAGTGCTTGTTTGTTGTGGGCCAGAATTATCCACGTCCATATGCATGACTGAGAAACTTCCCGCCCGCGGAGTCGTAGCAGACGAAGGTGAGCCATCCGACGCAGATCTCCCACCGTTCGTTGCAACGCCCGGAGGGGGCGGCGGAGGGGGGGGTGGCGGAGGATCAGTCTGAGAGGCCCATGGGACGAAATCAGTAACGCGAAACCGCGAGCAGTGGCCGCCGGGCGAAGCGCTCGTAGGGCTGGACTCGACACGACTGAATTCCGACAACCTGAACCTGTGGAATTGGGCCTGGGCCGAGGTGGGAGTGGCAGAAGGTGGCGCGTTCGACGACGACGACTTTGGCGACGGTTTGACCGAGCTGGGCGAGGGCCCCGTTGGAGAAGCCCCCGTTGAGCCTGCGCCATCACCTGATGAAGGGTTGGCCATAGCGGGTTTGTAGGCCAGTGTGCTTGGGGAGGCGGAGCGTGTGTTTAATTAAGATCTGGAAAAGAATGCAGAGTAAGAAAATTAGGCTGAAAGTTGGAAATGTTTTCCCCCCAAAAGAAACTTGAATTGACAATAATCAAGCTGGGACTAGGGGGGGGGGGGGCGGCGTTGCGAAGTTGTTTAGGTGGCCGATCGGGTAGTTTGGGTGAATGGATGTATGTGATGTGAAGGTGGTAGTGGTGGGGGAGGGGAGGGGAAGGTCAACGGGGGTGGGAAAGTTCGGACGCGTAGAGGGGAGCTTGACTTTGGTTAACCCAGGAAAAGAGGAAGCCGCAACGCAGAAGCAGTTAGAAGAAAAAACGAGGATCGCCGCGACGTGACGACTCGCCTGTCGCCTATCGCTGGATCGTGAAAGGGAAACGACACCAATCCAGGTATGATACGGTAACGCGAGAGGTAAAAATGATAATAATAATAGCGGTAATAACAACAAGGGAGTGTGTATTCTTTTTTCTTTTTTCCTTATAAAGAAAAAAAATGGGAGAAAGGAAGGAAGGAGAGAGTGTGTGGGTGTAGAGTAAAGAGAGAGAGAAGTTCAATTTCCTTACCAGCCAACCAGCTCTCTATTGTTGTGATGGTGAGGATTATTAACTCTTTTTCTTTTGCCCTATTCCCCCTTCCGCCCTTTTCCTCTCAGCCCTCACCGTGCTTTGATGCTCTTCCTCCTCTTCCTCCTTCTTCTGCTTCTCTCCCTTCTCTCCCTTCCTCACTTGGCTTTTTTTCTCGGATTCGATCCTTTCTCTCTCGACACACGAATTCTCACGCCCCTTCGACGGGTAAACAGCCAAGCAAAAGATGCACTGCAAATGCTCCCTCACTCTCCCCCTCCGAGCAAAGAAAAGAAAAGGAAAGAAAAGGAAAGAAAAAGAAAAAGGTTATCTTTCAAAGAATTGCTTGAACTTTCTTTACCCTAACCAGCCACGGTATTTTTTTTATATTTTTTTTTCCCTCTCTTTATCGATTATAGACTCGATGAGGGAGCACAAACACACTTTTAGATGGAACGGATGCACTCGCAGATTAACATGGAAAATAGAGTACGATACGGCAAGTAAGTAAATAGCAGCGGGCAGTTAATCGGAAAAGGGAAACATATGATAGAAATGTGTGGAAGGGAGGTCTGGTTAGGTCAGGTTGATGGGGAGGGCGGGGGTAGGGCGAGAAGTGAGAGTGATGAGCGGAGCGCGCAACGGTCGGTTGGTCGGTCGGTCGGGAATGCGATGCTCTTCCTTCTTCTCTTCTCTTTCTCCCCTTCTCCCTTTCTCCTCCTCCCCCCCCTCACCCTCTCCTCTCTCCCTCCACTCTCAACCATCCAGTCTCCAGTCTCCCAGTCCAACCAACCCAACCCGACCAGCCAGCCAGCCAGCCCAGCCATCGATTGATCTGTCCACCCACCCACCCAACATAAAAAATAAAAAAATAAAAAAAACCTCGCTCTCGAGCTCCAAAATCAAAACCCCCAATGGCCTACCGTTCTTCACCAAGCATTTTTTTCCCACGCAAAAATGATATTACGTGCTGTACGGTGCCGGGCACCTGAAACCAACCAAAAACCGATACAATAATAATCCTCCAAAATTTCCCACCACAGCCACATCTTCATGAAGGTACAGCTTGATAGGAGCGCTCAGAAGACACCCCTCCCTCATTCTATGTTTTCCCGATTTCAATAAGAGCAACATTTGTGGTGATGATTTAATTCGCAAATTGCCCATCATCCATCGTCCCCTCTCGAGGTTATTTTGGCCGAGCACCCCCATTATCTTGTACGTGTTACATAAGCAATGAATCGCCAGCAAGTGTCGATTTCAGATGCCCGGCACCGTACCCGCCAAAATAACGAACTTACCCTCCCTCGCACACACCTTAACCATAAGCAACATAAGCAACATGTCACTCACTCACTCCCTCGGGTCCCTTCACATGTAAGTTCAACCCCACCCACGCGCAGAACAATCCTAGCCTGCCCTTGGATCCCTACTCGTACAGTACAGCCCACAGCACTCGGGCATTCCCCTCCAGACAAAATAATAATTACATTACAGTGCTGGTCACTGTACCCCAAAGTCTAGATTCCTCACTCACTCTCTCTCGGAAGGAGCAATACATGTAACCCCATAATACAAAAAAAGATATCAAGAAAATTAAGGTTACAATTCAGCCTGTAATACCACAAAAATCACCATGTTCCCACGACAAAAAAAACATACTCGTGTCTCCACGCCAAGAATTGGTACCCCCCTCCCCCCCCTTTTGGGCACACCAGTACAGTAGCTGCCAGAAACCCATCCACAGAAGAGCGCAAACGGATATTGTACCGATTCCTTTCGCTCGGAAAGAGACACAAGTGTCTAAACGGGGGGCCGTTATTCGGCACCATGACTGCAGCGCATTACTCTACTTGTATCATACCAAAAATAATAATCGAGCTCGGACTTTAGCCTGGAACCTAAGATAGCAGTTGACGACTTGTTATGCTGTGAACTCGATATTTGTTCATCAAAAAAAGCTGACCCTTCTGCAGTGCCCGTACAATACACCCACGGCGGTAAAGGTTCTCGTGCTCCTCCTTGTGCCTCAAGAACAATGCCTGTGAGCAAAAAAGAGGAAAAAAAAGAGGGTGAGCCAAGCGTTTCCAAGAGGAAGTGGTATGAGAACTTTGCGGACGCGGCTGTGCTCGTAGGTATGATACTGTACGAGTACAGCATACCCTAACACCGCCGTATGCACACACGATCCCACTCCCGAAACAAAACACCAGAAACGAACACAACTCGAATCCCACCCGCAATTGTAACCCACGGAATGAATAACATCTCAGCATGATGGCCCTAACTGTAGGCACCAGTACTTGTGCTTGTATGATAGATAGGTAAGTTAGAGAGCAACCCGCCCCTAGCCCCTCCTGTGTCCACCCCACAACCAAAACTTAATCCACGCACGAGCAGGCGGCGAGGGAACAACAACAACAACAAAAAAAAAAAAAAGGTTCGCAAATGAGCTGTTGTTATATTTGGAGGGGGGCTACTTTGTTGAATAATTACGATGCGGGATAGGACAACGAGCAGGAAATTATGGAGCCACTGTGGCAAGAAGAAGGAGGCAAGAAGGGTCCACCTGACTAGACGACGGTAGACTACGGTAATCCCCCAACATTTCATTCAAGGGAGAGAGAGAAGGGAAACAAGGACCGCCCCATGCCACTTTCTTCTTCCGATGCTTATCCCTTTGGCCGGTCTGAAACAAGCAGAAAATTCATCGCCAGACGCCAATCCTGTTTTGGGAGAAATCCGAGTATTTTGATTCGCCGGAAAAACCGAGGGGGATGCTGAGTCACTTGATCGTTGAAAAAGCCCGCGCAATCATAACTTGAAATGGCTAGCTGCTGACTGATACGGAGTAGTAGTGTGCCTGTCTCGGAGTTTTAACTGTCTCAGGGCGGCTCCAGGGATGATTTGTTTTGTTGGTGGAGGTTGGAATCGCTTCACTTGTGCCTTCCCTCCCTCCCAAGGAACCTAGGTAATTAGATATGCAGTACATGTGTGCATGAATCTTTGTGATTTCTAAGAAAAGCCCTTGAACAATTCTGGTGAGGTGGAAAGGCAAGAGAGAGGGAAAAGGAAAGGGAGGGTAATTTTCATCATATTATCTTTGATAAACACGGTCATTTATTGACAGCGTTGGAGGGGGGGGGAGGGGAGAAGGAAGGAAAGAATACCACCAGCCTTTGGGGTAGGTAGGTAACTTGTACCATAAGTTTTGCCTGCGGCGACACTCATGCATCAGAAAAAAAAAACCAACAACCCGCCAAGAAACCAACCAGAGGGATACCTTCCATATAAGTGCCCGGCGGGGGAGTTAATCCGAGAACAACAGTCGTACGTACCGTATTAGTTCAAACACCCATAGATATGATGATACATACCCCTTCCAGCAATTGAGGAACCCTATCACAAAAACGGTCACGGGAAATCTCCTCTTTTGCACTTGATATGGTCGCCCGCATGTTAGAAGCGAGAGCAATTCGAGCACGGTATCCCAGTACCGTAGGCAGGCAGGCGAGAAGAAGTGAGAGGCTGAGAGGCTGAGAACAATCGGAATTTGGCGTGTGAGCACAGAATTGGCAGAGTACGGTACGGTATTGGTGGCAAAAACTGAGGGCGCTCGTAATAGCCCATCGCGTTTTCCTGCAGTGCCAAGACTGGATATTTCGTCGGATGGCCCTTTTTTTATATTATCATACTTGCGCACTAAAAGTAAGGTATCCATCCACCTTCCCTCATCATGGCACAATGACTACCGTATGGGACGGACTCTGCAGGAATTTGGCAGTGCATCGGGAGACCTGTGGATAATATGAGGAATACTACGGAATTTTAATTTTATATATATATATATATGTATATTATAAAGAAGTGGAGAAAAGGTTATTTGAGTGAGACATTGGCTGTCATGCCCTTTCTTTTGCATGGAGCCCCCATGCAAGAACTTAGGTCACTTTCATACTGGTTGGTGCAATTGTGAACAATGAACACAGCTTTGATCACTTGCACTTCTACCTCTTGAGATTTAAATGCATGATGATTCACTAGCTGATGGGAGGATTTGGTGTCTTCCGTGCAAGTAGCATTGAAAATTGTCTATCCATTTAATAGGTCTCTTGTCGGCTGCAGCAGATGTGGTAAACGATGTGTCCGAAGTACCGTAGGCACGATGCATACAGCAAGAGAGGTTCAAAAAGTACTTTGGAACAAAGGGAGAACGATGAGGTTCTTTGTTTCTTGTTTATTCTTTACTCCGAATACAATCGGTATGAATTACCAGGTCTTCCAATTCAATCATCCCTCCTATCCCATCCAATCCTACCCGTGAAAAACATTGATGGTATATGTATGAATCCGTATATAGATAAATGAAAAAGGGAACGAATAATTAGTAATTCCAATCAGACAGAAATAGCTGAGGTGATTACAAAAAAGAAAAAAAGAAAAAAAACTCCGTCATGAGTGAGAGAAAAAGAGAAAGCGCTCCCAGCGTGGAAAAAGTACCGCAACTTATTACACCTTCTCTTTTAGAGAAGCGCGACTGCGACAACAGCCACTACGCCGGCCATTCCCATTCCAATAATGAGCCTAGGTTCGGATGAACCGGCGCCGCTAGGGGTGCTGTTTCCACCGCCAGTGTTTCCACTACCTCCGACAGCCGTCTGGGCACTAAGTTTTGTGGAGCCGGTGGTCTTGGTCTTGGTGCCACTACCGGAACCGGCAGTAGCGCTGGGTCGTAAGGTGGTACCGCTGCTGCTGTCGTCTGAATCATTGGTACCGCCACCGTTGTCCCGGCAGGTAAAGGTGCTGGTGTCACAGGTGAATCCGTCCTTGCAGCATCCAGTCCCACATCTGGCGTCGGTGGTAGAGCACTTGGCATCGCACTTCTTGTCTGGCAAGCATTTAACGCCAGCAGGGCAGCAAGAATCACTGTCGTTACAGGGAGAGTAGGTATTTGGGCAGATGATAGTCGGGGAGGAGAATGGACTGCTGGACGTCGCGGTTCCCGAAAGCCCAATGCTTGATGATAATCCAGTGCCATAGTCACAGGCAGCGATTCCATTGGAGGTAGTGCACTTAGCGTTCGAAGGACAGCATCCAGTGCCGCATGAAGTCTCGGTAGTCTTGCAGGTACCGACACCCGTACATGTCTTCCCGACAGGACAACATCCGGTCTGTCCGCCATAAGTTCCACAAACAGTACCCTGATTACCTACGCTCTGTCAACAATCACGCACCCTACCCTACTTGGACGAAAGCCCCAAGGGGTTTCCCCACGCAAAAAAAACAACTATGATATGAAAAAACAACTTACAGCACCCCTCAAAAGAGCAATTGATCTGCCCCACAGTCTCACACCCCCATTGTCTGGGCTCTAACAAACTTCTCTTCACGATGCCTGATGGAGCCTCAGCGAGGTAGCCTGGGTCTTGTAAATCTCTCTTTTGAAAAGCTGGACCGGCTTGCACAGCATTCATGAATATGTCTGGGATCGGCATTGCATCTCGGCGATTGATGACTTTGGGCTTGAATTCCTCGGATGCAGCTGCAGTGGCTACGAGCCATATGAGCGGAGAGACCTTCATGACTACCGATGTTTGAGGATGGATATTAACGAAAGACTTTGTTTGTGTCCAAACTCAAATGTACCGGGGGAAAAACGAAGGACTGTTTAATGCAATGATAGGTGGCAGAAGAAAGAGTAGAGAGGGAGAAAAAAACTTTTCGCCCTGTGGGCGTGAGGGGGGGGGATCAAAGTAAACTTATATCTCGCTCACCCCTATTCCTGGTTGGCCCGCTGCTATGTCACTTGTACCAAGGCTTCTGTGGCATTCAGCCCTGGGGTTGAAAAAGGGTTTTGCCAAGCTTTGAGTTGACTTGTCAGTTTTTGTACGAGTACCGGTACTCAAATAACACACAATGGCGTTGCACACACCAAAGTCTTTAGCCTCGCAAGGCCTTCTCAACCCCGAGCTGGGCGCCTCCGCTGGCCATCGCAAGACGGGGGATGCTGTCCGTCGTTAAAAAGGCGCCGTGGAGGTAGGTAGGGCACATGCCGCAGAGCAAGGGATTGATGGTCATGGTCATAGTAGCCTCCCCTTGTCTAATTTACCTTATGACACAAGTGCTAGTGAATACGGGGGTCCAACTACCGGCACCCGTTACAGACAGGAAGTCCCCGAGACCAGGGGGGGGATATGTTCAATGTGGGCACTGGGAGATGCACAGATTTTTTGCCATGCTCGTAGATTTCTTACTCGGGTAACTTTCAATTTCGAAAGGTTCGTTCATGCTGGGGTTTCCCAGCGAATTTTTTTTTTTCTCCCTCGAGAGCAATTTCCTGTGGCCCACTTTCCCTTCGACCACGAACTCCACTTTTCTCAGTTAGAGAATCAACCTAAGCCCCCGCCATGGCGTCGGAGTGGGGAAGGAATTGGGGGAATTGAAGGCCTGGGATTGGCGAGGTTTGAGAAAAACAACAATCCATTTTCTTCGGGTCCTTCTTGCCTGGGACAAGTGGGACTGGTATCTGGCATAATAACGCACAGTCACGCTCCGCTACCGTATCCCGATAATCAGGGTACCTCGCTGTCCCTTATGAACCTCCGAGAATTCTAAATTGCTTTACACAAAAACCCGTCTTAAGATTCCGGATGACCCGGACTAATTCTGTGGATTTGGGGATCCGGGATAGCGGGTTGCGACTGTATCTGAAAGTAAGACAGGGGTTTTTTTTTTGTTCGTTTGATGATTGTGTAACAATATCCAGAGGCAGGTGCTTATGCTATGCAAGTACTACGAGTACAGTAGTAGAAATGCCTTGCAAGCACGAGTACCAGTACTGGCGGAGCCATCCCTGATATCAAGAAGCGAGAGCTCACCGATTCTCCGTGCATGATCGTTCTCCCCCTTTTCTTCCCCCTCTTCTTCAGGAGCATGTTTTGCATGCTGTTTGCTATCATTGCACAGGCAGCATTCCCTTTCACAAACACATGCGTTTGTCAAGCAGAGGCGGTGGTCGTGATTGTACTCGTACAGTCTGCACTGGGGATGACGAAAACCGGTGAAGCGCGAACCGGGGGGGTAGACAAAAAAGTGAGTTCGTCAAAGCAGGGTAACAAAGAAATACTGGTTATCACTAACGCCTGTTCGCCAGCCGCCGGTTTTCACCCTGCCCCGTTGAAGGCTGAAGCAGACTTTTGTTCGATCAACCCGTGCACTACGTTGCCGGTACTATTGCAGGACCCCAATAAGCACTGCTCCACAATTAGCTCAAAAGCTCTATTGACGATGAAAAAAACCTTCCGATATGAGGATTGAAGTCCGAAGCGCACGTTGCCTGGTTATTAATATTATTACAACCCCGGTCGGAGGAGGAGAGAGAGCCAGCAGATCTCTTACCACTCTGATCAAGCACTTTCAGCAGTCGCAGCCAATTGCCTAGCGCCTGTGTATCGTCTGCTGGAAGAACGTTCCACAAGGTGGAACAAGTATCCAAGATAAGCCTAGCGCGGGCTTTTTTAGCCTATGACATGGATCAATTCGCCTGTAGTGCCGCATGAGGTCTAGCATGGAATAGGGGAGAGGCGCAGCCATTCGGGAAGCCCAACCGTAATGTTTCTCCACAGGAGAGGACTGGCTGAAGGAGGTTGGAAGGAAAACAAGTGTTCGTATTTTTTCTTGATTTTTATGGCCGAAAGTTTGTGGAGTTCATGAGCGCTGTGCGTACGTTGAGCTCCAACCTTGGCCTCCCTCTAGGGGTGTCCGCGCAATTTCCAACACCACCTAGCAGAACGCCAATAGCAGTAGCATGTTACCCTGGGAGTGCGATTGCGGTTGCGATTTCGAAACGGGGTGGACGGGGGAAAGGCTCCATCCAAGCCAAGATGTCTCTCTATTCTTGTGGAGGGAGGAGGTCGTTGAGCGCTACTTGTATTTCTCCCTCTCTCCTTTTTTCTTTCTTTTTTTGACAACCCTCAGGGGCGGGGGCTGCGGCATTGCGGGCCCCTCGAGGGATACTTGTAGGGGTGGTTTGGGAGTCCTTGTAACATATGGTCCGGGGACTTTTGCACCTCACAGGCGCGATACTCGATAGGAGCTGATGACCACTAACCAATAGGGACAAGAGTAGCTGCGTTAAGGAAGCTTTCGAGAGCTAAGCAGGGCCAAATTGTTCTTTAGTCTTGGGCCTAACACCTTACTCACGGTCGGGTTGAAAGAATGTACTGTACGAGCAGAATAGACAAGAACATACCGGTTTAACCAAGTATATTGGAAATAAGCTTTGTTGAGGTCTACTTCCTCCATGCCCACTGCCGGTATCTGCCCCCAAATTAAGTTATCCCTTTGTTGGTTCCCTAATTTGAGGCACTTTTAGCGTTGCACTCCTAGGATGATCGACAATAGGTGGGACGGGAGAAGCAATGATAAACAGCACACCAAGATGAATCAAGACTAGGGGATATCAAACAGGAATTTCAATTTAGTCCACAAGTGTAGTTCCGGGCCAGCCGGATCGCTAGGATTTGGCTCTGGATCTGAAGTCACAGGAGTCCTCAGATGTAAAAAAAGCCCCAAGATGTTCAAGATATTGAAAAAGGGTTGAAACAAAATAAAGTCCCAAGCAACCCCTCTGCAAGTTGGTATTCAACTCCCTATGACGTACTAGCTCCATCAAGTTCGTGACATAAAAACTAACTCTGCTCTTGTTACTACTTGTAACTACCATCTTTGCCCAAAGTTAACAGGACATTCTGACAGGCAAGTCTGAATAATAATATGTCATAGCATGAAACAACTTTTTTGGTATTGGACCCTTCCAGGCATGCAATGTTCAACAAGATGGAATTGTCGACTTTACCTTCATCATCACCAAAGAGCACAATGCTCCACATATTTTGATAAAAGCATTGGTAGATTCCGAACGCACAACTGTTCGGGAATCGGGTGCGGTTGGGGGGTTCACAAATACGGGAGATCAGCACTATTACTTTTTTGCTTCTTTCCATTCCTGATCTGCTTTTCTAATTCTGAGGGCGCGCCTCCCTCCATAAAGGAAATTTGTTGGAGAGGTGTTAATGAGGCCCGATGAAGTCTTGCAAAGTAGGTCTACATCCTGCCCCCCCCCCCCATCTCCATCTTTAGTGAAGAGCAGCAAGAATGTGCCAGATATAATGGATTGAGTGCAGGGGGAGTGTTGTTGCTTAGTCATTGAGATATCCCAGTGGCCATTGGTAGCAGGTCTCTTGAGTTTTCCTAAATCCTCTGCTCCTAGCTCTTCACGTGAATATATCATCTCTCTCGCCTTCCGGCTAACCAATTAGCCTGCCTTGTCCTGCTGTGACTCTCATCTCACTCTTCCTTCTCTCTTGTCCCCATCTACGCCAAAGCCACCTCTCGTGCTTTCTCGCACCCGACTGACCTCCTCACGAACATTCTATCACCGTGCTGCTAATCTCACTACGCTCGCCCTGTATCGTTTCTAGCACACGGCATGGCCAGGTCATGATGCACATGTCAGCGTACCGCGAAATCTGTGGCAAAAGATAGGGTAATCAAACCACATACCAGAGACTTCAAGGGAGCGAGAGACTGGAGAACTCCATTCTGCCCGAGAGAGCCAGAGAGGCCCACATTGAGTGGAACGGCAACATACGATGGCATGGGAGAAAGGGTAAGCAGGGCAAGTTGAACTCCGACAGCTTTAACCCGAGACTAAGGAATACAGACAGGCTTTGCCTTACTCAGAGAGGTAGAAAGTACCTACCAGAGAGTGCTATTTCAAAAAAAAACCTAACCATCAACTTCACGAGTGATAATCGATGCATCTGAGTGCTGAAGGCTCGGTGAAGCTTGGAACCAACTCACCAGCGCCCGTTTACCGGTAAGCCATTTCCCGGTCGGCCATGCCCCACTTTTTATTGGCCTCACCATGGCACGTGTAGCAGGCAATGTAGCCTCCGTAACTAGATCAACCATATCCTACATGATCAATTAAACTAGCAAACCCGCAAACAAAAGTGATTGAACAACAACCCAAAAACCACACATACACTCCACCACAATGCACCCGGGGGCACCTCCGCAAACTCGACATACCGCGATACCATCCACCTAGCGCTTCATAGAAACTCCGACATCCTAACCATGGTTGGAGGAGGGAAGCATTAGATATCACTCGATGGAGTGGAACTCCCTGACCATTGCTGCCACAAAGTTGGCCTTTTCTCCTTTATCGAGAGGAAGCAATATCTTAGTCGTAATTACCAGTATGGACAACACAAACCGCATCAGCAAAAAAAGAAACCCCGTGTGCCGATGACACCCCCCCCCCCTACATCCTCAGCTTTCTGTGGACCTGGAGTCACCCTGTGTCTAGCACATCCTAAGTTGTAATCCAACTCTGCCCCGTATCCTTAAGATCTTATTCACTTTTGCCTTGCACACCCGGCATATGTATCATACTTGCGCCGGATGGCTAAAAAGAACTCACACACTTTCCATCCTGAACTATAGCTATCTCTCAATTGATTTTGTCGGACTCTGGTATGACTCCCCCCCATGGCTTTAGTCTGAAAGGGGGTATCCAAGTTATTACCTCTGATTCCTAAATGTTTGTTTTCGATCATGGATTTCCTTTTTTTCCTTCTTCTCTCCTCTGAAGTTCCTACGGTCCTGCACTCGCTTCTGGGAGTCAGTGCCTGATAACAAGGCCATGGTGACACAATCACCAAGCCAGTGGAAAAGCCCCGTCTCATTTTCAGATGGTATGCGGATGCCGGCCGCTAGCAACCTCTTGCGGAGTCCTCTATCTAAAGTACCGTATTGATGGCTTACGAAAAGCGAGAATATATAATTAAGGTCTGAAGCCTGAGGAAAGACAACTAAAGAACTCCCCGAAACCATTAAAATAAGCTGTACAATGAGCCCGTTGTAGGGGGAAAAAAATAACGGGAAAAACGAGCCGATTCAGGGCCCGTGAACGAAAACAACACCCTCCCGGGATTAAACATATCGCGCTAATTTACAAGAGAAAGTATAATGATTCCAAATAAAATATATATAAAAAACGGAAAGCGCCCCCCAATATAAACCAACGCCAACCCAAAAATTCAACAAAGTCAAATTGCAAACTGAGAATCAACCAAAGCCAAAGGTGAAATAAGAAAATACGCCAACCCTCCCTGCTACCTTACTACCTATCAACTCTCTTACCACCCCTCGGCGTCCCCAAACTCATCACATCTCCGCTCCCCCACTCCTCCATTTCCTCCAGGACCAATCTTCGCTCATCCACGACGAGCCCAATCTCTCTGATAAACTCCTGAGTGATGGACAAAGGCCTACTCTCCCTCTTCCTCGCGACGCGGGCCATTTCCAGGACTTCCTCTGTGCTGGCAGCCATTGTCATAGCCCCGTCTAGTCGGTTGTGGTGGTGTTGGATGCATAAGCTCGTCTTGCTAGTGCCGAACACACTCCCCTCGCCCCTCCCACCTGCTCCAGTGCTGGTGAGGCCTTGTGCGGAGGTAACTTCGCAATATTCTAGATCGAAAGTGTTGGTTCGGGAGCTGGTGTTTAGCTCCGCAATGTGTTTCAGGTCTTCAGGCGGGAAGGTTGGCGTCGGTACTGGTGATAAGTGGAGGTGGTGGCTGCGGTTGTAGGATTTGGCGCATTTCAGGTTCGGGAAGAGGCGGATTAGGACTGCTTTGTAGGTGGGTAGGCAGACGCAGATCATGCCTATGCTGGATTCTAGGGATGTTAGGTTTCCGGAGGTGCTGTCGTTGTCTGGGTTTTGTTAGGATAGCCTGGGGGAGGGGGAGGGAGGTTGATATACAAGTTATGTCATAGCCGGCTCGTGGACCCTGCGCATTAAACCCCATCCTGACGATACTGACAACGCACGCACTGCTTTTATTGCTCGCTGATAGTCAATATTAGTCCGTCCCCTCTTCGTCTTCTCTTCGGAAGCAAGTAGTAAGGACAACCAACAAACTAGCAACAATAAAAATTCCCACAACCCACACCTTCTGCCTCCTAGCCACCGGAACCCCCCACATCATCCAGACTGGGAAAGACAGCAGAACCAAGTCTATGAAAATGTTCCCTGCACAATTGTACCAAGTGAAAACGAACCCGGACAGCCGGCACTCCCCCACGTCGGCGGGAACGCTTAAGTCGTAGGCTTTGTGTATGGGGTCGCACTGGAAGATCCAAATGAGGATTTGAACGAGGTAGTTTAGGAATACGAAGACTAGGAAGATGTGATTTACACGTCGGAAGGCTTGGTCGACGGATATGCGGAGATATAAGAATAAGAGGGAGGCCTTTATTAAGAAGAATTCGAGGTTTATGGGGATGACGACTAGGTAGATTAGCTGTGGAGTACAGGTTAGCTTTGGCGACTAGGAAGGGGGGGTAGAGTGACCCTCGTGTATGTTGGGAAAGCTTCCTCTGGGACGTATTTCCTGTGTGAGCCACCGCCGTGATGGATTGCTACACGATACCATCTGTCAATTCAAGATCAAGCAGTACGACTAAACGCAGAACAAACCAGAAAGAAATATTCCAGTCCGTATAACCATCAACAACTACGGTAACCCTCCCATATCAATCACCATCAGCAACTCTTCTCTTCATTCATCCATCACTTCCAGCCCGAGTGACAACCATCATACATACCCAAGCAATCAAAATGCAAGCTATCCCACGAGTCAGCGAATCGCCCAGGAATGGAAAAGAGAAAAAACGCACTATCATCGTGGCCAAAATGCTTCGTAATCCTACACCTGGAGTAAATCCTCACCCCGATGGCAAAAGAACTCAGGACAAGCAAGCATGCCTGTAACCCCACCATCGACGGCGCCTTGCTATCAGGTCCGTACCCAACAACCATCGTGAAGGTGCCAATGTGGTACGAGCGCAGGGTATTCCCAGCTCCCAGGATTGGGATCCGGTAGGAGCAAAAGGGAGGGAGGGGGGTACAAGTGGAAGATGGGCTGGGGACATGGTTGTTATAGTACTTTTATCAACATTATTGGCATCAGGGGATGGTGTGGTACGGTATGTAAAGCACGGCAAGTTAAGCCAGGGGAGAAGGGAAAGAGGGAACACAATTTTTTACGCATGAGGATTCTCATAAAGATCAGCGGGCAGACGTAGTCGAGGTGGAGAAAGGCCCACCATGATACATTGCAACTTACGAACCCCCACGTATCATTCTCTCTCCTCGTACTTTACTGTATCATATATTTTAAGCCGAAAGAGGGAAAAAGAAAAAGAAAAGACGGCACGAGCCGCACCCAACCCACGACGACGGTAACGATACGAGTACTCGTAAAATCCAACCATTCGGGACCCGTGCACACCGAAGGAGGTGTTGTGGGGGGGGTTAATTTCTAGTATTATTGGTTGGATGGATGAAACGGAGGGAGGAATTGGAGTGTGAACGGGCCTTTTCTGGGTTCGAGTGTTGCGGGATCGGGATCGAGGTGGGATTGGAGATGGGAGATGGGAGATAGGAGGAAGGGAAGGCTTGGTCGGTGGCGGGAATTGAGGTTTCCGATGTCGGACAAAGGCACGATAGCTGCCGGGGCTATGAAAGGGAATGGTCATATTATCTCACTCGAGTTTTCGTCTAACTCTGGACTTTGGTGCTGGCGTCGGCAGTGCTCCCAATGACCCAGTCCGTCCAAGACGGGGTGGGGGCGAGGGAGGAGACATGTGCTGTCTTTGGACGGGTGGGCGGCCGCCGACTGTGGGGCCGGTGCTAGAATTGGCCGGTGCGCCTGGTTAGGTGGGCGCTAGTGCTACGGCAAGTTAGAGTAAAAAAGACTGTGCCCATGCTCGAGTACCGGTACTCATGCCGGTAGGCTTCATTTCTACAAACATGATAATTGATCCAAAAAGGTTTAGCACTGGCACCGTTCCGCCGGGAGGCTGGGGGTACGGTACTGGGTATTGGTATGGTACGGTATTGGTATTTACATGATGATTAATCTAGCCTGCTGCGACTGCTTACCCCTATCTGCCGACCTTCTCCCATACCACTACCGTAGCCCTCTCCTCCCCATCCCTCCCACAGATCACCCCCCTTCCCAAACTCCAAACCCCAGACCCTCCACAAAGACGCCCTAAACGATCCCTTCAAACCCCCCCACCAATCAAACCTCCCAATTCCCACCTCTTCCAGTCTAGGTGAGACATATCGGGACCCGAACTTAAATTTTGTTTGCTTGATTTTGCCATTGCCAATTGTGCGGCCCGACGAGTGTTTGCCTGACTTGGTTTGAGATCTCGGATGTGGTGGGTTGGGATGATATCATATTATGGTGGGAAAATGGGGCGTGGGAGGGAGGTGAGCTCCGCTGGGGGGTACTCGAGTAATTACTATATAAAATAGTATGAATATGATGCATCGAAGGAAATGAAAGGAAATACAGAGAGAGACTTGATTGTCTGTTTGCTGGTTTGGAGAGTAAACGTCCTAGACGGAATTCTCTGGTCCCAGGTGTTGATGAGGCGTTGTTTATCGGATACTGGGTTGCCGGGACTAGTCCCGTGCTTAAGCCGAGAATGGAGGATCTCGCGGTAGGCTGCAGTACTATACACTTCAGTAGCACGCTCGAATGCCCGCGAAGCAGTTCGGACATCTTGGCTGAAGCCTCCTTCCTAGTATTCAGAGAGAGAGAGATGCTCCACAGACTTCCCTCCCAACTTCATCAGACCCACCCACCCAGCAGCACCGCACAATACCACACTTCCTATCACTCCCAATTAACCCACCCAACCCCGCAAACCACCACCAATCCCCACATCGCCCCCCTCACCAACCCCACTGCGCCTCCACCCCCATCACCAGTGCTCTGCACAAACCCACCAACCCCACTTCCCCCCCCACTAGCCACAACCCCGCCCTCACTCCCTTCCGCTATCTGCCCAACACTCCAATTCCCGGTATCGTGATCATCATCATCACTAGAATTATGACTCTTGGTGGTTGCGTTTCCAGCAGCTGCCACACCCCGACACTGAGTCCTGAACGCGCAGCAGGCGACGGCGCCGGCGTCATCGTGCCCGCACGTGTAGTTCACCGGACAGCAAACGGAGGGTTCGGAGATTGTGGCGCAGGAGAGGTAGTTTGGTGGGCAGTTCTCGTCGGCGCGGGAGGCCGTGGTTGGGTGGGTGTGGAGCATGGCAAAGAGGAGGGTGGCTAGGAGTAGATGGAGGCGGGAGATGTGGTGGGAAGACATTGCTCGTTTGTTTGATGTTTGTTTTAGTTATGGACGTGCAAAGGCGGAAGGAGGAGGGAGGGGTTGGCGCTGGTGGGATTATATTCAGTAGTCGGGAGGAAAGAATGAAGGGAGAAAGGTTTACGTATGATACTGTAGACCTTCCCCAGCACGACACAGGGTGATGCGCAAAATAAGCTAACAAACCCACGATATCATCAACGTGATACGGCATCATATACCCTGTCTCCCTTCCTACCCCTTGTTGTCACGCCTGCGTTGTCGAAACGACAGCCCGGCCCACCGCCCACCACCCATTGGCCAATCACCATCTTTCAATTCCACCCAACCAATAAGGTTCCATCTACCCGCCTTGTCCCGCATGCTCGCAGCTTATTTTTTTCTTTTTGGTTTCCACAGTTGTGGCAGTACTGCAGTAGAGCGCTGGCTAGTGAATTGGCGGATTCACTGCCAATAGATGAGGTTTTGGGTTGGGATGCAGAAACATAAGTTAGAGATATGGGTATTGGTTTTAAATTGTTGAGGGGTTTTCTATGTTCGATAAGTTGGGATGGATGGAATGGCTGCTTTATTTTTTATTTTTTTATTGAAAAAAAAGGAACAATATTTGGAGGTGAGGAGGTAATTGGAAGTGTTGGCTGGGGGGTCTCTGGGTAGATTGCGTAGGCTTTTTGTCCGGGAGGATTACTTTTTCAGTGTTCTGTTTCTTTGGTCCACTCGATGATCACTAATATCCTCACTAATGTCCTGCTACGGCTACCCACTCTCTAGCATTCTGCCAAACACTACGGACTCAATTTATGCTGCCGGCGTGCACCGGTTCGGAGACGCCAAGGTAATTGAATCTCCGAAACCCATGTTTTCTACTTCCGAGTGATGCCCCATGACGACCTTAATCAGCCTGCCATAATACCAATGTCTACTGAACTCTCCAATTCTCCTAATAGGTTGGGGGGATTACTAACTGGGCTGATGTAATGTCTGGTCTCTTAGGGGGCCTATAAGAAGCCATCTGACAGCCAGGGACGGTAATGATCATCAGGAAAGTGAATAAAGAGGTCAGAAAAAGGCCATGCTTGCGGAAGAAAGGGGAAAAGCGTAGAAAAACGATGTGATAGATTCATGCAAAGACGCTGCACGGCTAGCACTGTAATGGCTAATCATAGAAAACCACGTGCCTGGCTGAGGAAAGGTGGGGGAGGAGTTAGTGCCAGGTTACGAGCACTATATAACGACCTCGCCCCCGGACTAGAACTCCAGATCTATTTTGTCTTCTCCGTCACCTGGGGTGCTGCACTCTCACTGATAAATCTCGGGAGAGGTGGCTTTTGTCTCTTCGGTTTCTTGTTCCCCTATCACTTCTTCCACTTGCCGTTTTCCGCTAAGGATAAGAGCTATGAACTACCGGGGTCTCCAGAGGAGTCGGGCGTGCTGATGGGAAAACCCCCAAGCTCAGTAATGTCTCTGCGAGATGGAATGGCCCAGATTACGAATGATTAGGAGCTCGTGGCCTCCCGGGCCTTGATAACCGCACCTCGGCGTTTATGATAGAGGTAGAGGGAGAGGAAAGCTGGGATTACGCTACCGCCTTAGCCAACCACTAGGCCGATGGCCTCTACAAGCAACGTTAGAGGATTAGGAGGGGAGGGCGGGGTTAGGGGTTCCGGAGCTGGGGAGATTGAGGAGGATTGTGTTCGGGCGGTGGATGGGATGAAAGGGCACGATGTAGAGAGAGTCCCGATGCGGGAGTGGGGCTTGAGAGGTGTTTAGTGGTGGAGGGCTTGGCATCGGGCGGGGGTGATCTACATTTCGAGAATGCCCAATCGGAGGGCTTAGAAGTTAGATCAAAGGTTGGGTTAGGGATGAGGGAGGAGGGCGGATTAGGACTGGTAGATGGGGTGGAATCTTGAACGCCTGTAGGCGGTGCATCAGCTATTGGCGGGATATTGGTTGTGACTAGTGGTGTCGCTTGGACCGGGTGTGAAATTGTGATAAGGGTTTGGGTGGGAGTGGGCAGACGTCGGCTGAATAGCTACGATTGATGTTGCCTGGACTGGAGGGGGAGTGGGTGGTGGAGCAACAGAAACCGATGTTGGTAGTAGTGGGGGTGAGGGCGCCTCTCTGGGGGGACCTTGGTGAATGACAACGCTTATAACTGGAGGAGCTGGAGCTGGATTGGAGGTTGGACATCTGTACCCCCGCCTCACCCTTCTTCCTGTTTTTTCGGTCATCTGCTTTATTGCTACGCGGGATGTCAGGTGCACTATCGCTACCAGGAGTATCTGGACTATCTAGGGTATCTTGAAGTCTAGGAACCGCGGTTTAATATGAAGTAAGTCGTCTGTTCAGCCTATGGGGGGTGGAAAACATACTCGATTTCAATTCTACCCTCAGAATATTCAAAACCATAACCAAAAGGCATTGCTCGGGGGCGGCAGAGATACTGTCTATCAAGAGCGATATCTCCCTCTTGAGGTCTTCATGTTAGGTATTTGGAATAACCGGGTACGTACCTCTGGGGTGAGCGGTTGGGCAGCAAATGCTGTGGAAGGTTTAGAAGGTGCACCCCACGAGCGCCAAAGCCCTCTTCTGCCATGCCCCCATGGGCCTTAATCCGCTGTTTTCAATCATCTACTCAATACTAAACATCAATTAGCCACTTTAACTGATTCACAATCAAAAACTAGAAATTCCCCAGATGCTCAACTCCGTCGCCACGGGGGCGGATCCCGAGTCGAGGATGATCAGCGGTCATTGCTACGCTAAAACCTAGGTTTATTAGGGCTTCAACTCTCTATTTACTCGAAGTGCCCAATTTGGAAATCCCGGAAGGGGGGCCCGACTCGATTTTATTTCTCAAGTCGAAACCCAAAAGTGCGCCCAAGGGTCAGTTTAAGTGAACCCCAAGTCATAACTGCTATATTAGGATAATCCCGAGTCTCCATCCCCTCATGGTTTAGAATAGTAAGAGGGGCTGGAATCGTAATGGGGAGGAGATAAATCTTGGATAAGATGCCACACTGAAGAGACAACTAGCTATCACATAGCTGCCGTAGTGTATATAAGGGATCTGACGACCCCTCTACCCCTCCCATGGCCTACTATTATGTCCTGTGCATAGGGCTGTCCTGTGCCCTTTTTAACAAGCCAATTTCCCCACAGATCCTAGTTATTGGAAGGAAATATAAGGAGAATAATATAGCACCATAAATCGAGGATAGCATCATACAGAAATTTCCCGGATCTCACTTGCCCACACCTCTCTGGTTATATCCTGCCCTTTCCTGTGCTAAACTATAGGATAGATATTGGATAGTCGAGGATCATAGGTATCCAGTGGAGGCTGGCCTCCTCCACATTGTCATTCGGGGGGATCGAAACAGGAACATGCCTCATCATGTGTTTATCCTTACATGCCTTTCTGAAGTCTGAGACTGGGAGCACCTTCAGCCATGGTATCAACCGTAAACACTAGCTTCTCTCTGAAAAACACCCCGAAGCTGCCCTAGGATATTTAACCCTTCTTAGAACGGATTCATGAGTTAAATTTCATCGAATATGAGAGAAATGCGCTGAACGGCTAGGCTGGATTAAAACACACCAAACTTGGCCCCCAAAATAGAAAGAATATGCACGGGGCCTCGCTGAGAGGGGGAGAACAATGAAGCCCTAGCGTATTTCTCATATATTTGAGTAAATACGGTGCCTGATGATAGACCAATCCCATACTCGACGCAGGTCCCGAGTGATAATTCGTGACCATCTTGATAGCCCGTGTCTGGTGTGATAACCTACCGTAACCTGGTCCGTCTGCCCTGTTCTTCATTATTTTCCAACAATAAAACCCTCAATCCCCCGACAAACCAAATCGCAGATCTTCAAAGTGCCCGGGCGCAAACCCCTCTCTCCTCTGCCCCCTCACCCCCGAAGCCTGGGTTGGCAATTGAAACCCCCCATAATAAAGTTTGTTCTAGACGTCCCCACGTAGCAACCTCGAAAACCCACCACCTTCCCTCGCTTTAGTACTCTTCCATCCGACCTCACCTACCCTTGCAAGACCGAGAAAGACCAGACGCCACCCCTCGCTTACCTAACAATAACGATCCCATCGACCACATCAACCACCACAACCACCACATATCCTCGTCACCACCGCCGCAATCACTAAAAAAACATGCCCCCCGCAAGAGCACTCCTCTTCCCCGCCACGCGGCGCTACCGTTACCGCTACATGTCCAGCAGCAGCAGCAGTCACAGCCACTATGACCCACCAAGTGGATGGTTCCTGAACGTCCCGCCGGGGGAAAAACCCGTGAAGGAGGGGTGGGAGAACGTTTTCTACTGGGGCTTCCTTGGAGGCTTGTTCGCTGCAGGAGTCGCGTACGCGTATAAGCCTGATACCTCGTACGTTTTTTCTCTCCCCTCCCCCGTTTGCTAGAATGGGAGGATGGGTGGGTGGGGGCTGATGATGTGTGAATGTAGCATTCAGACGTGGGCACTTGAAGAAGCTAGGAGGAGATTAGAGGCTGAGGGGATTTTGGAGGATCCATCGAGTACGGGGACTTCGGAGCACAAGATTAGGACTGTGTCTGGACTTGGGCCTGGGGGGAAGGCATAAGGGGTGTTCGCTCGTGGGAGGTTGGTGTTGGATAGATGGATTGGTGGACGGATGCATGGATGGACGAGGGGTGTAACTATTTGGGATTTTTCTTTTTCTTTTATCATATGTTTTCGTTTTTACTAAGCCTTTTACCCTGCAACGGCGAAAACTCAATTGCGTGGTATTTTTTGTTGCGGACGGAGGTTTCTTTTGTTCCTCGTTGGACTGCTGGGTTGTGGGTGGATTGGTTAGACTGGGTAGGGGATCACGGTGTGGCGATCTCTTCTGTAAAAAGGGACAAAAACACAAAAAAAAACAATGAGATGTATCATTTCTATTTGGGTTAGTATGGGTGCTTTCCCGGAATAATGGCTACAGTATCTTACGTCCAAGGAGAAATTGAAAAGTGAATGGAAGAATGAAAAGTTATATAAAATGGTAAAAATCTAATTTCCCCTCAACACCCCACTCCGAAACTGAAGGAAATAAAATGGAAGGAAAAAAAAGGTATCTATTTAGATTAAATTAGAGTTTGTGTTCGGGAATAACATAACTATGGGATTATTAGTTAGTATAATTATTATATCAAAGCGGGGGACGGATGGGCGGGGATAATGACCTCCAATCGCTCTCGACATCTCCGTACTGTCTCTCCTCCATCCACTTCCACAATCTCTCGGCGAGGACACCCGCTTCCTTACCCTCCTGCAGGGGAATCATGATGTCTCTAGGTGTACCACCAATACCGCCATCCCAGGCAATACGTCTGATCGGCGATACAACCGCTGCGGTTCCACTCCCGAAGGCTTCAACCAACCTGCCCTCATCAGCGGCTTTGGCCATCTCACCGACAGTGAATTTGCGCTCGTTGACCTCCCAACCCTCTTTAGTGAGATGTTCCCTCGCAAGCGCAAGGATACAGTCTCTAGTGATGCCTTCGAGAATAGTTCCGTCCAAAGGAGCGGTAACAATTTCCTTCTTGCCTTCAGGAGTGACCCATGCAACGAAGAGGTTCATTGTCCCCACTTCAGTAACATGTCCTTCTTCGCCAAAAAGCCAAAGGTTTTGATGGAAGCCGCGAGATGCAGCCTCGAGTTGGGGAACGATACAAGGGGCATAATTTCCGCCGAGTTTCATGTCTCCAACACCACCGGGCCAGGAGCGGATGTAGCGACTGGTCGCTTCAAGACTGACGGCTTTGAATCCAGTAGGATAATACGGGCCTACCGGGGAAGCGATAACAAATAGCAAAGCGCTCCCCGGTTTGCCCACACCTAAAGTCTTCTGGGTTCCAATCATGGTAGGTCTGAGATAGAGAGAATAACCCCGCTTATCCGGAATGAACCTTTGCTCCAAGTTGACAAATGTGGCAAGACATTTGGTCATCTCCTCAATAGAGAATGCCGGAAGAGCAATGCGAACACAAGATCTATTCAAGCGCCGCATGTTGCTCTGAGGGCGGAACATGCGGATACTGGGCTTTCCATTCACAGTGGAACGATAGGCTTTCATTCCTTCAAAGCACTCGAAACCATAGTGGAAAACACAGGTTGCCGGATCAAGGGAGAGGTTTTGATAGGGAGTTATCCTAGGAGGGGCCCAGCCAGATTGAGCGGTCCACTCGACTGAAAGCATGTGGTCTGCATTCTTTATTGTAAGTTTTCTTGACCGATGTCGCGGTGGGGAAAGCGGGGATACCAGTGAAGTTGCGCCCAAAGATAAGGTCCTCGGGGTTCTTCAGGGCCTTTGGTGTTTGGGTGCGTGTAATGGCCAATTTTGAAGCATCAATGTCGGGGAGGTTAGTTTGAGTGCTGTAGGCTCTCAGAACATGTGGAGTGCGAATCACCCGGAGGAGGGGGGAGCGAAGCATTTCGTGGAATGCTTAGAGATGGGTGGGGAGTTGTGAGGGAAGGGTAGAAGATAGAGAGGAGGGGGGAGGATGGTGGGAAGGGCTGGTGTAGGACTTGGTTGTCAATTGTAGGTGGAAATTGGTGACGGATGTGCTATAGTTCTGCTGCGGCAAACCGGCATTGGGGAAAAATTAGAAAACCTTTCTACGAGAGATTTTTGGACTCCAGACTTCCGTATTGGATCCAAGTATAGTGTGTGTTTGGAGGATTCTGCATTTTGTTATCCGTAGCGTGGAAAAAAAACAAGACAGACATGAAACCACAAGTTATCTTAGCATCATTAACCCCTTACCTAAGCAATGCTTTCACCTCACAGTACGAGTATTAGCTCACAGGCCCTATTATAGCTCGGGATAGAATTGCTCCTATCATCAATAAATTTCCCTACATGATACAGTCATTGTCTGCCCTCTTTTAAGGAATTTTACCTCTATTGGCTGGTAGGTATGGTTTCTGGATACGGGACCAATGGGTAAAAGTATCATAAAGCTTTCATTTTACGGGCCTTACCTTTTCAACCCAAGTCTGTCTAGCTTATCGCGAGCGGAACCGCAGATGGAGTTTGAAGGTGGGGGGATTACCGACAATTGCAGGTGGCGCGGGGCTTTGGGCCCTCGAGCCGCCTTCTTAAGTCTTATCATAGGAGAATCCCTTTGCAATGACTCTGGTTTCACTACAATTCTGGTAGTAATAAGCTTTGTTGTAATTATACCTAGGTATACTCTTGCTTCCTTTACTGTGCTATTCGATTCTCCCTGTGAGCGTCGTTCTCGGCATCTGTACTCGAGTAGCTATCAGGTTGCGGAAGCGCCGATGTGGATGCTGCTGCGACTTGCTTGCGTGTTTGCTTGCTCAGCTCAGCCTCCCTTTCCTTCCTTTAATACGGTATCAACTCCTTTTGTACCACCTCAAACTTCATCCCTCCTTATCCTTTAACAGAGAGCTTCGCTCTGGCTTCTCCCGAGGAGACAGAAGATAGTGACAGAAAATGTTCTCGAACGCCCTAAAGTCGTTTACTTCGAATATAACATCAAATTACACACTTTCACCTTCCCCGACCGGCCATTCGGGGCCGTGGAAGATTTATGAGGCAAAAAAAAAGAAAAATCCGAACCAGGCGGTTAGTGTCTTTGTTTTTGAACGAAAATCCCTTGATTCAGGCGGGTCTTCCGGCGGACTTTCTCTTCGTGGGTCCACTTCCAAAGATGGTTTGAGGGCAGCCCAGGACGAAGTGGTCGACCGATTGAAGAGGGAGGCAAGCCTGCTTGCCCGCCTTCGACATCCTTCTATTCTCGAGCTTGTGGAGCCGGTGGAGGAGATGAGGGGCGGTGGGCTGATGTTTGCAACGGAACCGGTTATGACGAGTCTGGCCGTCCTACTTGCTGAGAAGGATGAGGAGGAGCGGAGCAGTGGGGGGAGATATGTTGTCGATGATGGGAAAGGCGGGCGGAAGAGGCGAGAGGTTGAGATTGATGAGCTGGAGATTCAGAAGGGGCTATTACAAGTTGCAAAGGGGTTGGAGTTTCTACATGAGAGCGCTGCGCTTATTCATGGGAATTTAACACCAGAAAGCGTAATGCTTAACGTCAAGGTTGGTCCTTCTCTTCTAACTCCAGTGGATAGGTTGGGGAGCACTGCCATCCATAACCTTTTACAGCTTACTTGAGTAGATGGATTATAGCTAACTTGTTGCAGTCCGACTGGAAGCTCACCTCCTTCTCGTTCACAGTAACGTCTGTCAATCCTCCAAATCCGGCACCCTATGACCCCCGTCTACCACCATTCGTCCAATTATCACTCGATTACGCATCCCCGGACCTGATACTTGATCAGAATTTGACGCCTTCTGCAGACCTGTTCTCTCTAGGTCTGCTGATTGTGGCGCTATACAATCACCCACACCGCTCGCCCTTAGAAACGCATCATGCAACGTCAACATATCGCAGATTGTTGGCTTCTGCTTCTACTACACCAAATAGTGGAAACAACTATCTATCTTCTCGTCCACTCCCACGGCAGCTTGTTGAGACGCTTCTCTCCAGACTGCTAACAAGACGACCGGCGGGTAGAGTTACAGCGCGCGAATTCCAGCAGAGTCCTTATTTCGACAATATACTTGTTTCAACACTGCGGTTTCTAGAAAGCCTCCCAGCTAAAACTCCGTCTGAGAAATCGGCCTTCATGCGTGGGTTACCAAAAGTGCTCCCCCAATTTCCCCGGGGTGTTCTTGAGAAGAAAATCCTTCCAGGACTTGTTGAGGAACTCCGCGACGGCTCAATGCTAGCTCTGGTTCTCCCAAACATATTCCTAATTGTAGAGAGTGCCAGTGCAAGGTTATTCTCCGAGAAGGTGCTCCCGAAGCTGAAAGAAGTCTTCGTGGGTCACATTCCAAGCACAACGGAGCATAAGACCGCTGCTGCAAAGATCGCTGAACGGGAGAGAGAGACTGGGCGTGAAGGCGGGCTAACAGTGCTACTTTCAAACCTGAATATTATCAAGGATAAGACCACTGCAAAAGAGTTTAAAGAGGATATACTGCCAGTGCATCACGCAGCACTCGAGTCCCCAACCAATGCCTTGCAAGATCTAGCCCTTCGCTCCATTCCAACAATCCTTCCAAAGCTTGACTTCCCCACTCTAAAAAACGATCTATTCCCCGCTGTGGCTAGTGTGTTCACAAAGACCTCATCCCTCGGGATTAAGATTCGCGGGCTGGAGGCTTTCAAAGTGCTCTGTTCGCCGGCTGCTGCTGCAACCTCGGACGCGCCAGAGTTAGATAAATACACCATCCAGGAAAAGCTTATCCCGCTATTGCGTGGAATCAAAACCAAGGAACCAGCTGTCAGTACGGCGGCACTGGACGTGTTCAAGGTCATTGGCAAGACGTGCGATAGAGAGGTCGTAGCCATGGAGATTCTCCCATGTCTCTGGAGTATGAGTTTTGGGCCCTTATTAGGCGTCGAGCAGTTCACGGCGTTTATGGAGGTTGTGCGGCAGGTCAGTTCCCGGATTGAGGCGGAGCAAATACGGAAGCTGCAGGAGCTTAGGACAGAGGACGAGATTGGTGCTGGTGCGGGTGACATTTTAAGCTTCGGAGGAATGCCCGGAATGAGCTCTGGAATTACAGGAGGTGGTGCAGGTGGTGGGGACGATAGCTTTGAAAATCTGGTTTTCGGAAGGGGAGGCGGGAATAAGACTCCACCAGTTAATAACGGCGGTTTCGATGCCCCGTGGAATAGCACGAATGCAAGTGGGAGTAGCACAATATCGGCACAAACGTCTGAGCCAAAGTTCAGTTGGTCCACTCCTTCCTCGACGACAAATCTCCATTCATCCTCCTCGTTCTCTGGGGGAGTATCACAAACTCGGACGATGACCCCAGAAGCTAAAGTGAGCTTCCAACCTCTGACCCCAACCTCTGCATCTCGCTCCGCCGCCCCAAATTCCACGAACACGAGTGCGTTCTCTAACCTTAACCTCGGCTCGGGTTTTGGGAGCACGGTGTCTCTGCGCCCTCAACCTTCCCCCCCACAGAGTGCTCGTAATACAAGTTCTAGTGACGGCATAGATTGGTCTGCGGCAGCAGCAAGGCGGAGCTTCCCTTCAACGACTTCAAACACAAACATCCAAGCTAGCAGTCTCTGGAACACCCCGCCATTAAAGCCCACCCAATCACCCTTGGGTGGGGGCTTCAAGCCGCCTATCCAACAGAACCAACAACAGAACCACCCTACAATTCTGTACGGCCAGACGAGGCAACAACCCGCACCAACTACCTCAACCGGGGCATTCTCCGGCTTCATGATACCGCCCCCGCCGGGGGCCGGCACAAGTAATGCTGGAGGGGGAACACCGGGAGGAGGGTTTACGTTGACACTACCGACCAGTATGAATAAGAGTACAGAGAAGAAAGGCTTAGATGCCTACGAGAGTTTGCTATGATTTGTTCCGTTTTCCTCCCCCTTTTTTGTATTTCCCTTTTATTCTTTGTAAAGGTTATTTCCTGTAGGGCGTAGTAGTATGTATAGATTGGCCGGAGTACTCCTTGATAGGTAGTTTAATTTTCAAGCAAGCAAGAAAGCAACTAAACCTATATCATACCATACCTACAAGTGCTCCTCTCTTTTCGCTTTCTTCCCTCCTGGGAGCAAGCTCCTTAGCCTCCCCCCCACCCCCCGCACACTCCAAATCGTTATACTATACGTGAGTATCGGAAGCCTGCTCTCGCGCAACTATGGGCTCCACATTAGCCCCGTCCATCCCCCCTTCAATGGAATACTCACAACCCCTCACCCCTTATCTCTCGCCCCTTTGGCCCATCAACAGCTGGCGCGCTGACGCCCACCTCTCCAAAAGCGAGCACCACCCCCCTAGAAATAATACTACGAGGCGTTAACCCGCCGAAAACATGAAGAGACAGCGCTTCAACACCACCACCAGTCAATACCATCCCGAAAGCTTCCCGGATAGTCTCGACAATAGCTTTCCCACCGGTGGTCAGCATATTTGTCGGATGTAGGGCGCGGTGTGTCAGGACGTCGAGGGTGTCTACGCTTAGTTCTTCGCAGCTCGCCATTGCTCCCATCTCTTGCCGCAGGCACGAGGGCCGGCTGTGGTGATTATGTACACTTTGGTTTCTAGAAATACACTGTGTATTAATAGGAGGTATAATAGGTGAGTAGGTAGGTGGTCAATACCGCTCATTCCTCCTCGCCCTCTTGGTGGAGTGCCAGGTATGTGGAACGGAGGAGGCCCCCAGAAGAGTGTGGAGCGATCTTCTCTCATGGGCCTTTAGGGGCTGTGTGTTGGGTTCCATGGGCGTGCGCTGGGGGAGGGGGGTTAACACCCTTGGTCGGGATTGCGCGGGGTGGGAGGCCATTTCTGCACCTGCACGGGATGGCAGGGTGGATGTGGGGGGGGGGGTGTGGTTAGGTGCGGGAAGAGTGATATATGGTGAGTGTGAAGGGAGTCTGGCGGCGAATCCTATAACTGGCCTATCGTATATCTACCCTATCAGCTCTTCCTTCCCCCCGTCACAATTCAATCATGATAGAATCTGATGACAGAAGGTATGATAATGCCTACTTCTCCAAAACCCTACTACCATTCTCCTTTCTCTCCTCCTCCGACTGCATGCCCGCAACCCAATCCCCACCCATACCCACACCAATTGCCTCAACCCTGCGCGACTATCGTAGTGGAAACCATCCCTTCATAACTCAGAGTCCCCGACTTCGCGATGATTCCGACCACGCCAAGTGTGGAGGCTGGGCGCGGCGTGAAGCCGACCTGGCAGAGCGTGGTGGAGCTGATATCGGGGCAGTTTGCGCCGGGGCGAAGACCGCAGTTGCGTGGGGGGCTCATGCGGTGGGCGGTACGAAGTGAGAGGGGACCTCTTTTACAGTAGGAAACAAAGGTGTTTCGCCGGACTTGCTAGGCGTGCACCTAGTGGGGCATAAAGTTATCCTACTATCCCGCAGTGTCGCGAGAGTGGCTACATTGCTTACCCCTCCTAGCGGTGCTTTTCCCGTCTTGGCGACTTCACTTGGGATTTTATTACCGTAATTCTACCATTATCGAGGTTAAGCACCGCCGTGCGTTCTTAAATCACTACGGCAACCACCCTAAATCTCACTTGCTAAACCCTTTTTGGAGACATAAGCACTGCAACGACCTTCTCTCGTTGCATAATAAGAACGGAAAAAAACTCGTTCGTGCTTATGATGTGAGACATAAACAAAGCATATAATTGGTTTAATATCAGGTTTTAGGGAGTGTAAAAACAACTCTTACCCTATTCGTACTAGAATTCTCCACTACCTTCAAAAGCGACCGTCATAAGAACACACGGTCGTGCTTAACCTCGCTTTCTTCACCTTGAGCTTGTGGCATATAAAAAAGCAAAAAATAAGAACGCACGCTGGTGCTTAACCTCGATATTAGTCCGGAGCTTCATGATGCATAAATTATCTATGCTTGCTCTGGTTGCTGTCTTAAGGTCACAGTTTCTATTTCAGGGTAAGTCTTGTTTCGGGTATGCAACTGTCCCTGTTCTTAAGCAGCCACTTCTTCTCACCACTCGAAGATCTCGCGACGCTGCGGGATACTGTGCCGTACGCCAAGAAATCTACCCCACATCCAACCCAACTGTCATCCATGCCCCGCCAAGCCCTCGCTTCCCCCACATTTTAACTCCCCTGACAGCGAATGTGTTGGATACGGTTGTTATGGTGCCGCAACTCGGGTAGGGTAGCTGCAGAGGCTACATCTCCTCTTTACCGCCATCTTCTTCCTCGTCTTCTTCCTCTTCATCTCCTCTCTCCATTTGTCGGGATACGAGTCTCTCGCCTTATATGCATATATTGTCACGACGTCACTAAGGTCCACAAGCACTCTACGGTTCACTTCGACACCAGCACGAGCAAGGAAGCTTTCAGCCGTTCGCGGTGTATTGTATTGTATCGTTTGTACGAGTTGTGGGTACATACTGTCCTCTACACCAGTACTGCACAATAGTGCAGCATCACCTACTATTTGTACGGTACTAGATCACTATCATATTATCTCACGATGAGTAAATCCTCACCAAATGGTGCCCCCCCACCTCCACCCCCGAAAACGGCCCACAGCTAACAACCACAGACCTCCCAACAACCCTCTCATACCTGACCCTCGCCTCTACCTCCACCTCGACAGGGCTAAAACCCCCTCACAAACCAAAACGCAAGCCCAAAACCCTCGACTCCTGGGAAGATGCCTCCACCTCATCCTCCTCAGAAGACGAATCAAACCACCCCTCTCCGCCACCACCAACGCCCACGACACCCTTCACGCAGACGCACACTAGGAATTCATCTTCAGTGTCTTCGATCGCGTCTCCGCGCGAGACTAGTACTCCTGCCGCTGCTCCTGCGGCGGCAGCGGGTGAAAGGGGTGGGGGGGAAAGGCCAGCAACGACGGATGCTGTCGCTCGAAGGATGATCTCCGCCGCGTTGGGCGTTAGAGCTAAGAGTACCAAGGAGCAGCGTGAGTACGACGTGGCAGTGAAGGCCACGGAACGGAAGAAGAGGGAGGAAGAGAGGGAGAGGAGTAGGCTTGAAGAGGAGGAGAGGGAGAGGGTCAGGAGGGGGATTTGGGAAGATTAGATTTGGGTGTTTTGGATATTTTTTGGTTAGTTTTTGTTCCTTTGGGGGGGGGAGGGTTTACAGAGAAGAAGAGGTGGGGTGATTATTGGATGCTACGATACAATACCATACAAGATAAGACTTATGATACAAGGCGTGCACATTCTTCCTTCCTTCCATCACGCGCATTCTGGAAAATGATTCTTTCCCACCAACCCTGTCACCAGAATAAGCCTAAAATCCTGTACCCAGGCGATATTATGTAATCTGAGCGGGCCAAGCCCGCCCTACCCGTATCATCTCGGCGCGAGGGTCTTTAATAGATTATTTCTCGAACACGCAAGTGTCGTATCATACCGGACCCACCATCACTGGCCCATAGCACCTATCATAGTCGCAACACATCAAAACCATACCAAAAAGTGAAAAAGGGAAAAGAAAGCCCCCCCCCCCTCCCCCTCGTGAACTCCCACCAAATTATCATACACCCAAGCAGCCGTGAATCTGAGGATCAACGCCTTACCACTACTACCCACGCACCGAGATATATATATCATACACCCAGCTTCTGAACACAGCCGGTATCGCGGGTCGGGGGGATCCCCGGCACGAGTTTGCCCACCATGGTGATCTAAGGTACTACTACTATTTAGTACAGATACGGTGGTACTACACTAAGCAGTGCTAATCCCCATTCCATCCATACCCGCGCGGTACAAGTACGATGTGATGCCGGTGCTGTAGCCTTCTTTCTTAATCCACCGACTTATCACTGTACCGTAAACCGCCAAGCCGGGAATCACACACCATGATTCGGCAGGGTAAAATTTGGGGGATCCATGGCTGAAGAACTATGAGGCTGAACCAGGTTGTGCTACTCGAGTACGGTACGGTATTGTAACTTGCGCGGGTACGGCGCATGGTCGACTGCGATAAGAAGGAAGGACAAGGTGGTCTCGTCTCGTTCAAAAGGGAGGAGGTTTTTTTTTTAATTTACCTATCATACCTGCCGTCTTTTTCTTCATTTCCAACAACATTCAGAATCCCATCCCCCTACGGTACCAATTGCTCGACTGCGGTGCCACAATATAGCGGGCAGATACAGAGTTCGCGATAATGGCGCGTTTCAACAAACTTAAGCTAGCAATAGTATTCCTCCCCCCCCCCCTATCTACCTCTCACTCCCTCTTCTCCTCTTCCTCCCGCTAACCTTCCATTCTCCAGATCCTCCTGACAGTTTCGGCCTACATCTACAAGTCTGTAACCCAACGCAGCCCACTCTACCTACTCGACCGCCCCCCTCCCATCCCCCCTTCCATCTCCAGCAGCTGCAGCAAGAACTTCCCAGAACTCTTGCGAAATTGCGAGGACTTCTCCATCCTTCCAAACACAACCGTGCTATTCCTCTCGTGCGACCGTTCGCGTCGAGAATGGTACCACCCCTTCGGCGCGTTTCCTTCGGGCGTGGCAAAGGGCGAGATATTCCTCTGGGACTATAGCAAGCCGGAAGTGGAACCGACCCTGTTGTCCGAAGCAGAGAGTCTGGGCGCCGATTTCCACCCCTTGGGCATCAGCGCTGTGCTGAGGGAAGGGGGTGGCGACGTGAGGTTATTCGTAACGAATCAGGCAAAGAAGGAGCCCAGGATCGAAGTACTCGACGTGAACCTAGATACCAAGACCGCGCGACACAAGCGCAGTCTGACAGATGCTAAGATATTCTCCCCGAACGGCATTGTCGGCATTGACGAGAACTCGTTCTTCATCACGAACGATGGCTTCTTCTCGAGAAAGTGGAGTACAGCGCTCATGTTCGAGGTCATCCTCGGTGTGCCGGGGGGGCAGGTCGTGCACGTCTCCATCCCTCCGTTGGCTCCCGCGACGGGCAAAGACTGGGTGAACGCTTACAGCGTCGCTTGGATCTCACTCGCGAACGGCCTTGCGCTCGACCGTGTCAAGCAGAAGCTGTACATTGCTAGTAGCACGCATGGTGTCTACACTTATTCAATCCCGGATATGGCCCACCCGTACCTCGCTGTTCCAGAGTCGTTCCGTCGCACGCCCTTCGCGGCGGATAATCTACACTTGGGCCCCACTGGCCGCCTGTTCGTTAGCGGGGTTCCCTCGTTCCGTGACTTTGCGACGAGTATGCTCTCCGAGGGAACTGTGGGCCCCCCAGCATGGACTGCGGAGTTACTGGTCGGGGTGGATCCCAGTGATAAGAGAGAGGTGGCGCTACGCGGATTGGATCCGGCAAACAGCCCGCTTAGGAGAGAGGAGTGGGTATGGAGGAGTGTGTATTTGGATGATGGAAAGTTCTTCGGCGGAGTCAGTACTGGAGGCCTGGTGGATATGCAGGGGACGTTTGTCGGGTCTAGCGTTGTGGGGAAGGGTGTCTTAGTTTGTAAGAAGGTGGTTGAGAGGCCCGGAGTGCTTGTTAAGAAGGAGGGGGGAGAGAAGGTTAAAGAGGAGTTGTAGACGGCTGCGACCGGGGCGACAGCAATTTAACGTTTAGCCTCTTTACAAGCCAGGGAATGTACCTTGCGCAGAGAGAAGACGTAGACTACCAGCCGGGTGTGCTACCTTAAAATTGTGTTACTTATGGTGGTCATTTATGCTTGGGTGTTTGACCATAGCCTTCTTACCCAAAAACAAACCTCTCTATATTCGCAATAGTATAACATAATTTCTTGATACGTGGATAATGATCCAACAATGGCGTTGGGTCACGATATTTTCCACAAGCAAAAACCCACTCACCCATTGCTCCACATAAAACACCATTCATCATCATCATTCCCGGCCCAAATGTCACAACACATCTATCACAACCGTGCCAGGCATCCTCACCGCTCGATTACATCGAGCCCCCAAATGGCATTTCACGCAGACCACCCAAGCAACCCAAACTAGATGAAAATGAGAATCTAGGGAGCCTTATAATACTTTGTCTCCACAAACGGCATTTTTGTCACAGTCCCGTTGCGTTCCTTTTCACGGACCTTGATGCCGACCTCAGTACCCTGCCTGTGGAACCCGCTCCGGATATAACCCATAGCAACGTTCTTGCCAAGTGTTGGGGAGGGGCAGCCAGACGTTATTTTACCTTTAGTCTCTAGTGTTAGCATTGCAATGGGCGAGGTAAAGGAAACAGGCGGGGTAACACCAATAACGTTATCCGTCCCTTTCTCCACAATCTCTGCACCCTCTCTGGCTGGTGGACCCTCAACGACAAAGCCAACCCTACGTCTAGGAACAAACACCCAGCTGCCGTATTGCTTACAGATCGCCCCTGCACCGAGGAAATTGCTAACTCACGCTTAGTATTTGGTGAATCGGTCTACCCCAGAAAAACCCACCCGTCCATAACTCTTGTCTTTCCCACTAGCCACTTAAGTCCTGCCTCGATTGGTGTAGTAGTATCATCCAGATCGTGCCCATATAGACACATTCCTGCTTCAAGTCTCAGGCTGTCTCTAGCCCCCAAACCAGAAAGCCTAATTCTGCCACCAGTAGATCCTACACCCAACAACCCCCTAGTAACTGCCTCGGCGTTCTTCTCAGAGATGGAAATCTCGAATCCGTCCTCCCCGGTATATCCTGCACGTGCAATGTGTAGCCTTTCACGTAGTGGTGGGATCTCAACAAAAATCGAGGCGCCAAAGTATAGCTTCGAAAGATCCACCGGCGAGCCGGTCATGCTAGTAAGGTACTCCGTCAAGATATCCTTCGCCAAAGGCCCTTGCAAGGCAACCAATCCCTGTCCAGTGAGAACCTCATGTTTAACGTCCGAAGAGAAGCGCTCAATATTGCTGCTGATATACGCAAGATCCTTGTCTTTACACGCAGCATTAGTAACAAGGTAGAAGTCCTCTGGCCCATGTGAGGTGATAATCAAATCATCCACGATGCCACCAGTAACCGGATGCAAAAACACCGAAAGCGTAGACTGAAACGGCGGCAGGAGTGTGAGATCCGAGGGAGTGACGGAGTGTAAGAAAGACAATGCTCCAGGGCCTGTCAAACTATACAATTGCACTCCATTAGCTGTCCACACCCACATCAACCTCAACTGGGATAACAATAATTGGAGTCAAACCGATGCTGAACCATATGGGAAACATCAAACAGCCCCGCCTTCTCCCTGACCCATCTATGACTTTCCCCTACACTCTCTCCGGAGTAAAGCAGGGGCATCGAATACCCTGCAAAGGGCACCATCTTCGCTCCCTTCGCAACATGAATGTCGTACAGTGGAGTCCTCGCAAGAGCTCCAGGAGCAGCATCACTATAGAACCTCGGGAAGGCATTGAACTTTGAATTGGCCGCAATTCGAAGGGCCGAGACCAGTCTAGAGGTACGTGGGAGCAACATTGCCATGAATTGATCTAGATGCAGGTGGGGGGGAGGTGAAAGAATTAAAGAGGATGAATGGTTTGGCCCCCCTCCGGTGTGTCGGTTGGGAGGCCGTAAGGTTGCGAAGGGCTACGACGAAAATTGCCGGTATCGATAAGCGCACGTGATCAGCGGTTTACACTGAGCAACCACGATTCGGAGCCAGCTTATATATTTGAGGGGGTGGCCCGGTTATTTGGTGATCTTCGTTCTAATGATGGATGGGGAAATGCCCAGTGGTGTTGTTTTGGGGGACCATTGGCCAAGTAAAAGGATTGAATGGTTAGCTCTCAGTATCACACCCAAGCCCGCCCAAATCTGGAGGCAAAACGAACTTCCAAAAGCGCAAACTCATAACCCAAGATCAAAGATGAGACCTGTCTAGAATGGGCTCTACCATATATATGATATACTTATGGGGCGGGCCCGCCGTGTGAAATATGAAGGGCCTAATTGCCCGTCCTTGAAATGGGGGAAACACTCCAAACTCTAGTCACAGGCCAATAGTCGCACCCAGGGTCATGCTACCGTAGCGCAAACCTCACGTGGTAGCCTCAAATAATGAACAGGCTATCACAGTAAACCAAATACTCCTGCGGGTGTGTATTGCAGCATTTATCGAGTGATAGCCTGTGATAGACTTTGTGGTTTATTTCTTGGCGATCAGGAGCAGATAACAGATAACGATTATCTGCGCATGAATTCTACCTTTAGCCTCTCCCTCCAACTCGTTCGCGAAGTAGGCGTGGAAAGTGGAAGACTGAAAACGGGAAATTGAGAAAAACCCCAAGACATAAGAGACCAGCAAATAGCGCATCCGATAAAGAAAAATAATAATAGCCAGTAGTAAAACAGGAATCAAACGAAAGAAAAACATCATTCAAAGGCCGTACTTCTTGGTTTTTCCATCTTCCCTCGAAGAAGGGCAATCATCCCCAAGTCCCGAAACACTTGCTATTATCGTGTTGTGTTTTTTGTCGTGTATGTATAAAAGATTAGGCTCCCATCCGTAGAACACCCCCTCCTGCCCCCTTTGTTCACCCACTGCTTGGAATAGGAAAAGAGTAGAGACCCCTACAAACAACATAAATTATATAGGCGCACTTCCACACAGTGAACCAAAGCCAGAAGAATAGGAAAAGAGAGAGAAAAAAATAGCAAACTGCAAAGCCGTCCAAAGAACCAAGTCCCCCATCTCCCTATCCCGTCTGTACCGTGAGTATCCGAGTTGTTGATTGGCTGAACTTTCCGATGCGGGCGAGATTCGCCAGGGATTGAGGCGGCTTGGAAGTGGTGATTTTCTTGTTTTTTTTTAGAAGGAGGATCCGCCTCCAATCTGCTCTTGGTGAACTTCAAGAGTATCCCCATCTTGCATATCGAGCTACACGCTCATTAGCGGGGTGTCGGTAATATCGGGTATAACAGGGAAGTAGCGGTGTGGGGTAAATTGGACAAGGGGGGTAAGTCCAGCAAGAATTAAGAATCTCGGTGACAAAAGGTAAGGAGGCAAATGACTGACGAAGGAATACAATAAAGGGTAAAATCAAGGAATCACCGGAAATTGCACCCTCATCCCAGAGCCGTGATAAGGCCGCAGTCAGAAGAGATGTGGGTAGAATATAATAAGAGGTACGAATAAAAAAACAGAGGCAAGAGTGGGGAAATAGGAACAAATCTTAAACAAAAAGAGACCTACACTGTCGGGCGAGTCCCCACCCTGAACGCGAGTTCCGTCAAAGAGGAATCTCACGGAATTGGGAGACTTCCCCTGACGATCGCAAAAAGCGTCCATCAACTTTTTGAGCTGAGTGGTTCTTTTGATTTTGAAAAAGACCTCGTTGTTGCCATCGGTAACCTTGATATTCAAGTGTTCGTTGACTTCCTCCGGCTTAGGCTCGTTTGGTGCTGCTGGATCTGCCGACATGGTTTAAAGCGTGCTCGTGTAAAATGTAGTGGTTGACGTGAAGGATTGGTGGGACAAGATAAAGTTCCGCGAGAGGGTGCGGTGAGTGAGCGAAGATTGTGGAGGAGCGGAGGATGGGGGCGAAGGAGAGAGAAGGTTGGACGAGTCTGGTGGTTGGTTACGGGAAGGTTTTTACTTAGTCAGATTTGCGGGAGGGGAGGGGTGAGGGCTGGAATTGGGCTGCTTGGTTGAGGCTGATCCCGAGACAGGTTGCAACCAGGCAGCCGAGCTGGGATGGGGAGGGGCACAGATAGGCAATACGGGGAACCTGTACTCGAATACTGATTGATTCCTGCCCGATACCATAGATTTCTTGGAGACCTTCCACTCGCTTGTACCATACTGAACCTAGTGTACCATATTGTACAAGAATATTGCGCAATATCATACAATGCGGTACGGAAATTATTGTACGAGTACAGACTTTTGAATTGTGCATACAGCATCCTCCCTGTGCCAATATCACTGCTATTACACCAACTCAGGCTATGCACGGTACGGCAATTGGATTTTACTTTATCATACCAGGGTTATATGGATTTTAGACGCATTTCACTCATGCCCAGTTCTGTAATTGCCTGTCATGATGATGATGACTTCATTGTTGGCACCTGCTCTTTGTCCTGCATACCACAACTAAACTCCATCTCCTTCCATCGATGATGGTCAGGAACAAGCCAGGAACATCTCATATCAATAAAATATCTCTTTCTCAATTAATCCCTCAGAGAAGCAATTATGGTATACTCCACGAGTACACATTGGACTGAGTGGTCCCAGCTGACAATCATATCCCAAATGCCTCTAGCCAATCTCAATGGAGGAAGCTTTAAAGACAGACCCACCGTGTCTTCCGCGTGCTGTGAGTCACATCTTCCCGCCTCAAACCCCACCATGTCAGGACTCTTACTCATGAAGCGGGAAACAGTGTGCCATTCAGGATTGTCTCCAGAAGAATAATTATAACGAATCCCGCTGCACAGACTTAATCGACGCCTTGTACGACTGCTGCCTGGAACTCTATAAACGAGACGGTCCCGGAGCGAATAGGACATGTTGTCCGAAAGAGAGCCTGTTGAAGCTTAAAATCAAGCAGAGGGAGGATGGGAAGGGATCTCGGGGGGCGGAGGTTCACCAAACGAGAAGACGTTAATGCGGGAAGCTTTGATATCATAAACGTGGAGACCTGCTATATGGCAGATACATCTAGATTTACAACATGATTGAATCTAGACAACCTTATTCATCGATGAGAGCCATCTGCGTTTCGTCTAGGGCGAGGCTCTGAAATTTATCGAAACCTCACACCGCAACCACGTAGTTCGAATGAAGCATGATAAAATGGATCTCACATGTAACAGTTCTCTGCCTGACAAAACAAAGTCCAACCAAGGGAATTATACGCCGACATAATATGACGCATATTCATCTCTCGGGGGCAAAGCTGAGTGAAAAATACCAATCCATGATTGATGTAGGAAGACAATCGGCACTTTGGCGAGGTGATGGCACTGTACAAGTAAAGAACTTCTGGAGCCAAGACATTGCAGAGGATAATAATCTACCGAATCTCGCTCCTCCTAGGCTCCTGAGATCTCCCAGAGCGAAACGGACTCATTATGTGATACACTGAATTACCGAATTCGAGTCGATGGGGGGATGCCGAACGAATGTGCCCCCCACCATAATCACCTCATCTTACAAAGGTCACCACTGGTCTAATATCCCCCTCCACGGTCTGGAGTAGGGACTCTAGTTAAAACGCTTCCATTGTGCAGGCAAGATATCAAGGTGGTGAGCCAGGGCAATGGCTGACTGCCAGGAAGGTGCATAATCTACACTTACCAGTGCCTGCGGATGCAAATTCTTAGGACATAACCTCTCACAGTCAGTGAATGGAAGCAGAGGCGGAATGGACGCTGAGATCAGTGGAATGTGTTGGGCTCGATAGACTTAGACTTAATCCAACACTTTGGGTCGGGTCCGTCATGTGTGTGCTGCGGGCAGCCACACAACTCATCAATCTTCCCCGCCATCATCAAAACCCCGTCTCATCAGGACGATATGATACTAACAACCTCTTCGCACACTCACAACCCGCGCCTTAATCTGTGATGAGAAGAGTAAGAATAAAAATAAATAATTAAATGTGCGACCCCACCAACGCCGGACCCGCAGAATCCCTTAGAGGAAGCAAGGCAGCAAGAATTAGGGAGGTAAACAAATCCTCTAAGGACACGTTGAGCACGCTGAGGACTGGTATTGCCAGTCGTACAAACACTGAAAGAATCAATCTGTACCGAGACTCTAATTAGTGCCTAAAAATGACATTGAGGAAGGAAGAAGTTTGGAAGAGATTTCTCGAATTTATATCCAAGCGGTGTGGTGCCAAGACACAGCTTGGACTAGGGCTTTTTCTGCTGTTGGAGAAATAATGCCTTTGTTTTGGTGTGTTCGCACCCTCACTTTCCTGAGGGAACAAGGACCTTGTCTTTTCGGATCTTAAACTCTGTCTTGACAAGGAAGTGATCTGCACTAGACCGGCGCTACCACCAACATGGGATTTCGCAACCTAGCAACCAAATGTGAGTTTGTCCCAAGACGCGACAACCACAGGAGGGCATTTTAACCTCCAAAAACCAAAAATATATCAACCACCACCACAAGATGGCTCCTATGGTGACGTCCAATTCCCCTGCTCTGGGCTTCGGATCACAAAAGCCAACTTTTTCTTTCAACATGCAGAACTCCCGTGGGAGCAACTTTTTCTCTGGTGGACCAACGGCGGCAGGAGCAGCAGGTCCAAGGGTGCAGGTACGTGACTTTCCTTCGTGTCCGATGGAGATTGGCTCTTGTCAAGATGCTGGATTAAGCACCGGAAACACCAGCCAGAATGCGCAATATGGGCTGATACCATGGCTTTCTATTTCTATAGGCTCAACAAATGGAAGGAAGCTGGGATATCATGGGTGATGATGTACGTTACCTCTTGCTGCGATCTCGTACTCCTCGCGCATGCCTCTCCCCCCCCCCACCAACACCACCGCTGGCATTTGCGGGGCTCTGCATCGCTTCACCCTTCCTCTATCTCTACCCCTCTCTCCATTCTATCTCGTGGAATTTCTAGAATAATGGCTCATGGTTTCATCGATGCAGGCAAGCGACGGAATCCGTAACGACAACGAGGACGACGACGGCTCTAGAGCTTTAATCTTTGGGGACGACGAACAAGAAGGTATCGCCACCCTCCACGTTTTCCAGATTTCCCCGTACGGAGTATTGACAGTCGTGACAGAAACCATGCCCCACTCTCCCGGTGCCCCGGACGGCGGCATCTTCGATCAGGAGTGGCCGGAGGTCGATGCGTTTGCCATTGCACTAAACTCCTCAAACCTCCTCCAATCCGCAGATCCCAACTCGGCACAGGCTGCAATATCCGGCTATGACCTGATCGAGCGATTCCAGAATGTATCTGGAACTCAACTTGACGAAGTCAAGGCTGCGCATACGCCAGCGCTATCACACGAGGGCGCAGCCGATGTTGCGCACTGGGAGTTAGAGCACCAAACCTGGGAATTATTCGGCACCCTTTCGTCGCATAGACTTAATGTTGGAATTCAAACACAGGATCTACCGGCAGAGCTTGCAAACAACAAGTACACAAGTAACCAACGCCTACGACAGCATCTTCGTGAAACTGATGCTAGGTTCCAGGAGTGGTGTTTGATTTTGCAATGGCTGTGTAAATACGCTCCTGATCCGTTGGATCTCTTTGATAATATCGACGAGATCGGAAAGGGAGGGTGGATGTACACCAAAGAGAGCCTAAAAGCAGAAAAACGTCTTCGTGGGAGAAAAGGGAAAGCGACTCTAGTCTTTAGTTCTCTTGGGGGCGGAAGACCGAGCAACAAGATCACAGAATTAGATCCTGACGCACCTAGTAGGCAGCGCAAGCAGCTGGAGAATGAGGATAAGGAATCTGAGAGATTCCTTTTCAAGGCTATCTGGGTATTTCTGCGGAAGGGAGATCTGAAGGGTGCAAAGGGCCTATGCGCAGAGATGGGAGAGTTCTGGAGGGCTGCGAGTCTGGCCGGAGGAGAAGAAGCGTGGGATCCGATGGTTGACGGCCAACGATTCGACAACCAGTCAGATGAGGAAAGCATGGATATGAGCGAGAATTCTCAAGTTGAAGGAGTTACAGGCACCAGAAGGAGGGAGCTGTGGAAGAGAATGTGTTATGCTATCGCACATCGAAGCTGTGCGGAGCAGTGGGAGAAGGCAGTCTATGGAACATTGTGTGGAGACTACGAAAGTGTATATGCTCTTGAACTCCTCACAATTTTGACAAGGGAATTACAATTAACTATAAAACAAACAGGTTATTCCTGTTTGTACATCGTGGGAAGATCATCTATTTACCCACATGAATTCGCTTGTTGAAGAGTACTACTCCCAGTATCTGCTTAGGCACGGACGGCTATCTCCTGCAGCAATGATTTTTCCCGCCTTTGACTCGACAGCGTTCCACTCCCGCATCGGAAACCTCGCCGAAGATGAGACTGTACTCTCTAGAATTATTGATGATCTAGCATCCTCAGACCATATCGAGGCAGAGTCTAGGGTGCCCCTAAGGGTTATCCAAGGATCTCTAATATCCCTACGCTTTCATGAACTCGTCGATGAGCTCTACCGCCAGTTACTTAACTTCCGAGACAATCCAGATTTTGATCCACTGCACGAGGAAGGGAGTGTAGGTGTAGACGTTACAGACTGTCGGACTCTCCGGATTGTTGTTCATATCTTGCTTGTACTCCAACTGTTGAATGCTGGCTTCACTGAGAATACGCCCTTCCACACACAGGCCGAGTTCTTGATCGCTGCTTATATCGAATTCCTTGCAGAGGTCGGCAAGCTAAAGTTAATACCGCTATATGCAGGACGGCTTTCGCCTCAAAAAGCTATCGACGTCATGGGCGTGATCCTCAACAAGATTCGGGAAGCGCCGTTGAGGTCGGAACTCCTAGGGTTGATGAGGACGCATAATATTGACTACGTGGGGTGTTTGAAGAAGGGGATGGAGATCGCGTTGGATTTAACAAAAAATCACTACGAGAACGAGCGGCGGCATGTGGCCACATTATCTCTGACCGCCGGCAAGATTCTCGAGGAAGATAACTTGTTGATCCAGGGGTTGGAGTGGTTGGTTCTTGGGGGTGACGAGCTAAAGGTTGAGTCAGTAAAGTGTGCAACTGTGATATACAAGCGGTTACTGCGTGAGTAGTTTTGGTTGCTATTAATTCCCTCAAAAGATACCTCTCACTGACCAAGTTTAGTTTCCGGGCGTCTGGCAGCAGCAAAGAAAGTTTCTCAGACTATCAGGAGCACTGACCTGATTCCCGAGGGTGGAGATATTAACGATTTCGCTCCCGGGGGCATCATGGAGGATGATGAATTCAGGGGTGCATTCGATAGCGAGGTTGATCAATGGGCTTTGGCAGTCATGATAGAAATGGAAGTGTTCATCCAAGCACTCGACGAATTGGAAGCGTGGAATGAGCTATTAGGACAGAAGACAGAGTACGAGGCCCCCCAATCCCCCTCCTCCCAACCCTAGAACCCAGGCGGGCGTTCGATCCTAACCATAGCAACAGCAGACACCACCCTGATCGCGCGAGGAAGGCGGCGCTCAGCGAGGCTTACAACTCGACCAACCACAAGTTGGGCAAGGTGCTACGATCCTGGCTGGACGAGACGCTCAGCACCGTGCCCCCATTCCCCCCCCAATCTCACATTATAGACCCATCCTCTATTGTAGCCATCCGGAACATGTACATCCCCGAGCTCACATTTGCCCTTCACGACGTCTACATCGAGGCGGGGAAACATGTGAGCAAGAGTTTGTTGGGGAACACCCTCGAATTGGCAACCGTCGTTGCGGACCCGAATAGGTCTGTGCTCAAATGCTTCACCGAGACGGCGAGGGTGGAGGAGTACTTGAGGGCACTGGGGCTGGCGAGTAGGAGCGTGTTGGGGGCCTCCGGGGCATCCTCTGAGAAGAATAATAATAAGGGATTAGGGATTTGGAAGGTCAGATAGTATCGATCATCACATCATGCCTGACTTGTTTTTTGTGTTCTTTCATGTTTTTCTTTTTTTCTTTTCTTCTTCGTCTCCTTTTTATTTTCCCACCTCTCCTACCTACCTACCTACCTACCTATCCATGTCTGCCAATAGAAATCTATATGTTCATTTTTTCATTTTTTTGCACAACTTGTGTTTGCTCCCCCCCCTTTTTTAAATTTGTTATGTCTTCTCGAACTAAATTTCCCCTCTTGGTGAATCGGGATGAAGAAAGGTGCTTTACGCCAGTTTAGTTTGCGTCTTTTTTCTCTTTTTCTCTTCTCTTTTAATTCGTGGGAATATCAAAAACAACGCGGAGTTAATTTATTTACTCTTCTGCTATTTGCTACTTTTTCCTCTTACTGTATTGCGCTGCGCTGCCTCGCCCATGGTTTCCCTTCATTCAGTCGATCCATTCCATACCATACGTAACATACCGCACAGTCATACCAAGAATGGGCCAGTGAGAAAGTAGAGAAAGCGAGGAGGACAAAGTACCACTAAACCCCTATCCATCCTTCCTTCCATCCAAGTTATCTCTTTGCAAAAATCCCCAGCATCATCATCATCATCACGCAAACCATATCACAGCTGAGGGTAATCTCGCTCATCCCATCACCAGTAATATGCAGTACAGTACTCGAGTACCTTGCCATCCGCACCGTACTTTGTGCTTTCTTTTTTTTTTACCCTCATCTCCCCTCCTCCCCATTCCTCCACCTTCCAACGAGATTCCATTCTTCCCATCCATCCTTCCATTCGCCTACAAGCCAATACTTTCAGATGCTTTACGGACGTATCAGAGCCCCACGATTAAGATGGTGATGAGTGGCAAGCTAGCTAGCTAGCTAGCTAGTTACTCGTAGCTAATCGTGTGTGTGTGGGTGTGTGCGGGTGTGTGAATGGGTGGGTTTAAAATAGGGAGGAAACGGTGACCCGACCAACCACGTTAGCTTCTTATCTGGTTGGTTGGTCGGGTTGATGCGGAGAGGGGGGGATGGCAAGATGGGAGGAATGGTGGGGGGGGGGGGGAAGAGTTGAGCGAGTGAGGGGCTGTGCTCCACTGCGTTGCAAGGGGGGGATCGCTAATTCGAAGTATGTATACCGTATTTTTCTACTTTTTTTACTCTATCATATTATTGAGAAATCCAGGTGGGGGGGGTTTTTTTTTTTGGATCGGGATGGGATGGGATTCTTTGTAATAATTGGGTATCGGTGGGAGTAGGGCAACAGTTACAGATGTTTTTAAATTTATCCAATTTGATTTTTTTTAAAATTTTTATTTTATTTTACTACGGCTTGTTTTTCTAGTAGTAGTGTTGTCATCGTCGTCGTTGTTGCCGCTGCTAGTAGATGAATAAAATAAAATAGATGTATACATAATTCACCGATTTATTAAAAACCAGAGTTACAAGTAAACAATGGGCTGTGCTGCACACTGGGACTCATGATACTCACTTACCAGTACTTACCTGCACCCGGTAGAGTAGGCAAGCACTTTATACCCGGGC
>Ga0307517_10001015_pt1 | contig 47730 bp, 68 predicted proteins | sample 23_EM_MG_FD_194515 | JGI IMG/M metagenome (GOLD analysis project Ga0307517, IMG submission 194515) | Populus trichocarpa ectomycorrhiza microbial communities from riparian zone in the Pacific Northwest, United States - 23_EM | ecosystem: Host-associated > Plants > Roots > Unclassified | place... | reverse complement strand
ATGAGGGGTTTAGAGACAATATCAGCGTCCCGGCGCAACGGTCGGGGTCCTGACAGTTCCCTTAAAAGGCAATGTATATTCGTCTGGACTCGTGTGTACACGGTGTAACCCTACGGACAGTCACCCATTACATCGGCAATTAAATGTATCTGTCCAAACCGAGGCAAATGTCATTTTTGTGAAGAGATTGAGAGGCTCGACCGCCTAGTCTACTGCGCGGATGGTCAGCGCTTCGGCCATTGATCCAAACGAATAGATCTATAAACGGGGCGCCAGAACACAGGTAGACCTCAATCCCCCAAATCGCGTGAACCGACGTCGCATAAACTTCCCAATGTTTTGAGGCCCACGCGTGCTGATTGATACTTGCGCCGGTCACACTGAAGAACGAAATCTATTGAACCCCACGTTGCATCGAGCGACAATGAAAGTGAGTTCGCTCTAAGATGAAATCACGTACACATGCAAACTAGCGCGGCAATTTGATAGCTGAAGCTGAAGCGCTGAACAAACAAGCGCAAAGCTGGGGGACGTACTTGTTTTGCAACTATACCTTCCCGTCCACCACTCACTCCCCCGGCTAGGAATATTCTTCATGTCCCTACCCACTCTTCCAGTCTTGCAACGACTGCAGAACCTCGACAGATCTTCACCCGAATTCCACGACCAACTCAGCAACGTACTTTATGGGGAGGAGTATGATCGATGCGTGCCAAACCTTCAAGATAACGATACGATGTGGCTTGTTGACTATCTGGACGAGGCACGTTGTCGCACCGGTGTTTCCCGCTCTCCGTCTAACCCAACGTAGGTTCCCAACAACCTCGACCATTCCAGTCCCACTTGCCGGAAGTGTCTAAGTGAACTCAGGCGCATATGCGGCACCAGAGCGATGCTTCCGACGTCGTACATGCTTTCGTCCCAACTCGATATTGAACCCGACCCTTTCGCCGCAGGAGGGTACGGTGATGTATATAAGGGGACCCTTGGCGGTGCAAAAGTTTGCATCAAACGTGTGCGGGTGTACACCAGGGATGATCCGAAAACGACCATGAAGGCGCGTTGCCGGCGTCTTCGTTTTCAAAGTTTGCCATCACTGATGAAATTCACAGGCCTTCTGCGAAGAGGCGGTAATGTGGAAACGCTTGAAACATCCCAACGTCCTGCCGCTCCTAGGTGTCACTCTCGTCCCCTTCCAGCTCGTTTCACATTGGATGCCTGGTGGCGACCTGCTGGAACACATCAAGAAACACCCTGACGTAGATCGACTTGGGCTCGTAGGTGTCCCTCCTGGCACCCCTAGCCCACGCTTACTCCCGTTACCAGTTATGTGATATCGCTAAGGGCCTTGAATATCTCCACGCCTGCAATGTGATTCACGGTGACCTCAAGGGAGTGCGTGGTTGTGCTAAATTCCAGTTTAATGTCCTATTGACGCTCAGCCAGGCGAACGTCCTTGTGGACGGCTCGGGTCAGGCATGCATTGCGGACTTTGGCCTTGCTACGGTCACTCAGAACTTGGATTCTATACGGACCCCTTCGCCCCAGCACGGTTACACCCCGCGGTGGACTGCCCCGGAAGTCTTGAACGAGGGGAAGTGTAGTAAGGAGGCCGATATTTTTTCCTTCGCGATGGTCATGATCGAGGTATGTCGTAGGCGATCGATGATCTACTGCATACAGTGTTCCGGCTTACTATTGTTCCGTACCAATACAGGTGTTCACCGGTGCGGTTCCGTTCAGAAGTTTTCCGCCCTTCAAGGCCGTACTGGCCATAGCAGAAGGCAAGCGCCCTTCACGGCCAGCGCATCCAACCTTCACGGATAACCTGTGGACGCTGATGCGACGCTGCTGGGATCCCGAACCCCGCCTGCGCCCAGAAATTTCAGAGGCGTTGGAAACTCTCCTCACCCCGTCAGTCTCTCATTCGCCCCGGTGATTGTGCATCTGCTGACCCGACTTCTTTTTCGTGTACAGCGAACAACTAGCCTGGAAACGGTCAATAAGCCCTACCCTCGCCACGCACGAACGCGTCTCCCTGATCGCAACAATCTTTTCGGACGATACCCAGGCTGAGACGGTTAGACAACTCACTGGGGAAGATGCACAGACCTTTATTGATACGATAGACGGAGTAAGTCCCCGCACAACTCCGCGTTTAAAGGACACGTCAGCTGACCTGGATTCAAACCTCTACGTTTTCTCAACTAGGCATGGGATGGCCTCGCGCCAGAGACCCGTAGGAGTTGTCTGCACTATTTACGCAGGATTTGTGGAGATCGAGTCCTACTTCCGAGATCGCTGGAAATTCCACTTTGCTATGACCCAGCGGACAGCCCGGTGACCCACGGTGGATTTTCGGATGTGTGGAAAGGTCGGTATAATGGTGGGGAAGTCGCAGCCAAAGCTCTGAGGATATACACAAGCGACGACCTCGACCGGGTTAGAAGAGTAGGTCACTGGTGACGTTCTCGACTTCTCACAGTGCTCATCACCCACCATGTCTCCCAGAGGTTCTGCCGGATGGTTGTGACGTGGAAGGCCCTCCATCATCCGAATGTGCTGCCGTTATTGGGTGTGACCATGACCAAGAATATGTTTGTGATGGTATCGGAGTGGATGAGGAACGGGAACATCAACAAGTTTGTGGAGGCGAATGTAGATGCGAATCGGCTGAAACTTGTGTGTTTTCGTTCAAGATCCTCATTCGCTTTTCACTGATGATCGCATGATTACCGTAGCTTGGAGACGTCACTAGAGGGTTGATTCATATGCATGGCCAGGGGATAATCCACGGAGATCTCAAAGGGGTATGTTTCCCGAACCCCGTAGCCTCCGTTCTACACGCAGCTCACTCGATCCAAAGTCAAACATCCTCGTCAACAACGATGGCCGTGCATGCTTAGCCGGATTCAGTCCCCCCACACTCACCTCGGACCAGCCTACCGTTACTCTCTCATCCGGACAGGGTGGCACAGTTCGATGGATGGCTCCGGAGATCCTCACTCCAGAGCGATTTGATTTGAAGGATAGCAGTCCGACCGAGAAATCGGATTGCTATTCATTAGGGATGGTGATGTACGAAGTTCTCAGCAGGGAGATACCATTTTCCCAAGATACCAGGGAGTATCCAATTATCCACAAGGTCCTGCGTGACGAACGTCCCGAGCGGCCTCAGGGAGCGCAAGGGGCATGGTTCAGAGATGGGTTATGGGAGGTATTGGAACTTTGTTGGAAACCTCGACCGGGTGACCGACCGAGTCTCGACACCGTGTTCCAGTGCTTGCAAGATGCCACGCCACCACCGAAACTACCTTCTGACGTGACCGGAGGCGTGGAGACAGACACTAATGATCAACCTGGCGTCGGAGCGATGGATCTTAGTATGTTTTCTTTGTTTTATCCCGGGCTTATCGCTGATGCGGTATAATAGGACTGCTAACTTCATACGGTGACGGCAGACTCCAGGTTTCACAACTAGTTTCTCCTGGTTCGGCAGCAAGTCCGGCGACTCCACAAAGTGGTGGTATATCCCTGGGTCCGCCGAGATCGGTTAATTCGAGAGAGGAACGGGCTGGTGATGGATTGGTGCGCGGTTTCCGGAAGGTCATCAAAGCCGCCACAAGAAAGATCAGTGGGTTTTCAGCGGACAGGTGATATATCGGGATACTTCCCTTACTAGTAGTCACTCAACGTTCAAACGTTCATGCATCATGCACCGTGTAGAAGTCGCCTTTCTCACGGGGCTGTGCAAGCGTAATCGACCTCCACCAAAACGCGTGCAATCGCAAGCGCGCTGTTTCATGTTGACTTGAAGGAGGCACGTTTTTTTTTCAGGTTCATGAATGAGGCACGTGGGGTCGGCGGCTTAATACCCGTGGATTTCGGAATTGAAAGTCTACGAACAAACAAGCTTTGTGATTGACCCAATCTAGATCTTTTTGCGACTCACGCGAATGAGAACAACTTTGCCAGGATTTACATGGTCCACAGTGCCCCACTGGAGGATTCCAGTTGCCCCCACAATGCCCCACAATGCCCGGCGGAATGCGGGACCCGGTGGGTGCATGCTTCAATCGTAGTCATATACGGCCGTGGCGTGGGTCGCCGGCGCGTTTGGCTGGTAGCGATTCACATCGCACGTCCACCTCATGGGTCGGGTGAGGATCCTGGTACATAGACCTTCCCACCTACCACATTTCTCCCCTTCTATCTCCCTCAGTTCCACAGTCAAGCGTATTCATGGCCTCGCCCAGTCACCCAGTGTTGCAACGGCTCGATGGCCTTAAGAGGTCTTCGTCCGATTTTCATGACCAGCTCAGCAACGTACTCTATGCAGAGGAGTATAAGCAATATGTGTCAGACCTCCGAGGTGATGATTTGGTGTGGCTTGTTGACTATCTAGATGAGGTACGTTGCCGCCTCGCTCTTCCTCACTCTCCGCCTAATCTAGTGTAGGTTCTCGACACTCTCAGCCCTTCCAGTACCGCTTCCCAGGAGTGTCTACGTGAACTCAGAAGCATATGTGGGACCAGGACGATGCTTCCAACATCGTACATACTTTCACCTTACCCCACCAGTGGTCCAAACCCGTTCGCCTCGGGAGGTTACGGCGATGTGTACGACGGAACCCTTGGCGATTCAAGGGTTTACATCAAACGTGTGCGGGTGTATACTAAGGATGATACAACAAATGCCACTAAGGTGCGTTTTTAGCGCCATAACTTTCGCTGTCACCCCACCGTTAACGGAACTCACAGGCTATCTGTCGAGAAGCGGTAGCGTGGAAACGCTTGAAACACCCAAATGTTGTACCTCTGTTGGGTATTACTATCGCTCCCCTCCAGCTCGTTTCGAATTGGATGTCCGGTGGGGATTTGCCGGGGTATATCAAGAAACACCCTGACGCAGATAGACTTGGACTCGTAGGTGTCCCTCCTGACGCCCCTGCCTCGCGCTTACTCCCGTCACCAGTTATGCGATGTCGCTAAGGGACTCGAATACCTCCACGCCTTCAATGTGGTTCACGGGGATCTCAAGGGAGTGCGTGGTTGTCCCCGATCTGCTTTTTACACCCGTATTGACACTCGGCCAGCAAAATGTCCTTGTGGACGATTCAGGTTGTGCACGTATTGCGGACTTTGGCCTCGCCGGGGTCACTCAAAACCTGGATTCCATCCAGGGTGCCTTGTGTCAGCACGGTGACACCCCACGATGGAGTGCCCCAGAGGTCTTGAAAGGGGGGGCATATAGCAAAGAAGCGGATATATTCTCTTTCGCGATGGTTATGACCGAGGTAAGTGATGTATCGTCCGCCGGGCGTAGAGCTTTGACTTACTCTTGTCTTGTACGAATACAGATGTTCACCGGCGCAATCCCGTTCAATGACGGTTCATCTTTCGTGGCCATGTTGGCCATAACCCAAGGCAAGCGTCCCCCGCGGCCGACTCATCCAACTTTCACGGAAAACTTGTGGACACTGATGCAGCGGTGCTGGGATCCGGACCCTCACTCCCGCCCAGAAATTTCAGAAGTCTTGCGAACTCTCCCCGTCCCGTCAGTCTCCCGTCCGCTCGAGCGACTCTACATTGGTTGACTCCTTTTCTTGTGTGTAGTGAAGAACCAGCTTGGAAACGGTTGATCAGCCATACCCTCGCCACGCACGAACGCATCTCCCTGATCGCAACGATTTTTTCGGACGATACTCAGGTTGAGATGGTCGGACAGCTCGCTGGGGGCGATGTGCAGACCTTTGTTGATACGATAGATGGGGTAAGCCCCCCACACTTCCACGTTCAAGGGGCGGGTCGGCCGATTTTGATTCGAATCTCCACATTTTGTCAATTAGACATTAGAAGACCTCGCACCGGAGATCCGCAGGAGTTGTCTACACTATTTACGCAGGATTTGTGGCGACCGAGCCCTACTTCCAACATCACTGAAGATTCCGCTTTGCTACGACCCAGCAGACAACCCGGTGAGCCACAGTGGATTTTCGGACGTGTGGAAAGGTCAGTATAATGGTGGGGAGGTCGCAGCCAAGGTCTTGAGGATATACACAAGCGATGAGCTCGAGCGGATCAGAAAAGTGGGTTGTTAGTGGTGCTTCCGACTTGTTATGTGTACTCACGGCCGACATGTTTCGTAGCGATTCTGCAGAGAGGTTGTGACGTGGAAGGCCCTCCGTCATCCAAACGTGCTGCCATTGTTAGGCGTGATGACCGAGAGTCGGTTCGTGATGGTGTCGGAGTGGATGAGGAATGGGAACATCAACAAGTTTGTGGAGGCGAACGCCGATGCGGATCGGTTGGGACTTGTGCGTTTCCGTTCAAGGTCCTCGTATTCGCTTGTCACTGATGGTCCCATGATTACCGTAGCTCGGAGATGTCACTAGAGGGTTGATTCATATGCATGACCAGGGGATAATCCATGGGAACCTCAAAGGGGTAGGTCCTCAGACTCCGTAATCACCGTCCTGCACGCAACTTATCCAACCTCAAGGCGAATGTCCTTATCAACGACAACGGTCGCGCCTGTTTAGCAGACTTCAATCTACTCACGCTAGCGTCGGACCCGCAAATCATGGCATCCTCAGTCAGGCCGGGTGGTGCATTTCAATGGACGAGTCCAGAACGCCTCTTTCCGGAGGAGTTTGGTTTGAAGGATGGCCGTGCGACCAAGGAATCGGATTGTTATTCCCTAGGAATGGTGGTATACGAAGTCCTCGCCGGACAAAGGCCATTCCACCAATATTCGTTCGATGCTTTGATTATCGAGAAGATCCTGGGCGGCGAACGCCCTGAGAGGCCTCAGGGAGCGCAAGGGGCACGGCTCACGAACGAGTTGTGGGGAACATTGGAGCTTTGTTGGAAGCCTCAACCGGGTGACCGACCAAGTCTCGACGCTGTACTTCAGTGTCTGCAGGGCGTTACGCGGCCATCAAGACCACCTTTTGACATAGTTGAGCATGTGGAGACGGATACTAGTGATCAACATAATGCCACAGGGAGCAATTCTGGTGCGTTTTCTTTGTTTAAATCATTGACTCGTCGTTAATGGGGTATAATAGGGCCGCCGATTACGCACGGTGACAACGGATTGCCATTTCCACCACTCGCTTCTCCTGGTATAACAGCGGTTCTGAAGGTTCCACAAGATAGAGGCCAATTCCCGGGTTTGTCGAAAACGGGCAATCGCATGGCGGAACGGGTTGAAAGATTTTCTCGCAGTGCTTGGAAAATATTCAAAGCTGCCACGAGGAAGCTCTTTGGGCTTTGACGGCCCATGCTATATCTAGAGTAACATTTCAGACCACCTAGTTCACGCATTTAACGCGCAGGATTTATTTATTCGTTTGGTATATGCAAAAAGTTCTGTACAAAGATTCGGTCTCAAAGGATCTACATGGTTCGATGGTACGTGTCACGAGAAGATGGGCCGCGGTACACTAGGAGGCAGTCATGAGACGGGCAGTGAGGAAAAGGAAGGATAGCAGGTTAGGAAGATGAGAGGAAAGGAAGGGATAGTGACCTCCCTTTCCCCCGAGTTTGCCTATCACAAGCGATGGCACACCTCGAAAGCGCCAGTGTGTGCGTAACGGAACCGTCCCAAAGTGAGAGACACGTCCGGGCGACCGAAGCGCAGCGCTAGAAGTCGGCAGAAGTCAGATTTTACGGACTCTACTTCGAGTAGCTATCAAGGGGCACCGAACTATCCACGAGAAGGGGGGTCGACGAGAGGGGGTGGGAGGATAGTAGCGGATCGGATGTAGTAGGGGCGGTTAGATTGCGAAGGACGGAAGGGGCAGAAGAAAGCCCAGAAACCTGGAGAGGCGCGAGTGAACGTGAGCACAGGAATCCATGCCCCATGTTTGCTTGTTCGTTTTCCCCGGTCCGTTGCGACATGTTGGCAGAGACACTGGCGGGAGTAGAAGTTGTGTGGACCATGCGATCTGCAAGCCCGACAGCATACATTATGGAACCCACGAAGGTGGGTCCTTCGGGCATCTGGCGCAACCAGGGACCTAGAGTGCAATCAGCTCACGGAAAGACTAGGACAAGATCATCCACGTACGTCTGGCCCGGAGCGGCCAATGGCCCAAACGCCACCTTGATATCTCATGCAACCGTTGGACCAAGCGGGCGGATCTTTCGTTTCTTGGCGTTCTCCTGTTCTCTTTGAAAGCGGGTATCCTCTAGCTGTTATGATGGTGGGTGGCCATAGTTGTGGAAGGTGTGACCTCGTGGACTATCGTGTCCCCGACGAAGTCAACGTGTGAAGCAAGGAACAGCGTACTCTAGCCTAAGGGTCAATGGGCATTACAAGTCCCGAATGAGGTGAAACGTGAAATCGAGTAGATTTTTAACTCATCATTCCTGCTGTTGGACTCACGAGACAAGACTTTGAGGAGGGCGAACTTGGATACCAGGAAAAGGTTACAGACGTTGGGCGGAGCCGTATCACGGGGATAATTTGTGGCGGGGGGCTTTGGGGTGTTTGGTTCACAGGTAACACGACGGCTTGGAGAGGTAAGTGTCGGAGTCAAGTATGGGCAGTCGCGGTTTCTTGCGACTGTTGTCCGTGACGCGTGACGTGCTAGAGCCTCTGCCACAACCACCAGACCCACACAGTTCCGACATGACTCATTCTCCTCAGTTTGCCGAGTTCTTTGAAGCACCTCGCCCCGCGCGATGCGAGATCATCGACATTCCCAAGTTAGGCCCTCTGCCATGCCTACGGGCTCACGGCACGCGAACTAGGTGCTCCCACTACCATTTGATCAATTTCAAATCTGTTTTGCTCGATCACTGCGGCGGCGGCGGCTCGCCATTCATTCGAGCTTTTAGCTTCCACCAACGTGCCGACGGAATTTGCGGTACTAGGATCGACCAAGATCCAATCATCATTCCATGCCTCCGGCGGCAGGCACTCGCGACTGTCGGGCCGCGGTCCACACCTTTCCTGGCAGCCGCGCAATCTTCCGACGAACGGAGCAACATGACCTGTATCTCCAAGGCCAGAAACCGTAGTATCCAAAGGTGCCTGAAGATGTCTAAGCGCATCTTCTCGTGCAACTGTAACTGTAAAGAGAAAGAGGGTGCGTACAGACAACGGATCACCCTACCTTTACCTTTGGTGTTGCGATCGATGCTGGACTCGTGGCCTTTGCCGATCCGAGAATCTATCACAACCCGATCTTATAACCTTGGCGAACAACGTAACCATGGTCAGTCATTCTCACCTAACGTCCTTCTTTTGTTCCTCTCATTTTCCTCCAAACTCACATCCACTCGGCATCGTATGCTGGGGCATGGTTACAGACCGTGCGTTCAAGTACAGCTTGATCCCAAAACCTGTTGTAAGTTCAAACAACGGATACGACATACATTACCTTGCCTCAACTTCCCTTTTTTCTCGTCAGTCGGATATGGTTCATCGACCTTGATGTTTTTTGGCGTAGTGGAAGCACTGGGAGATGCAGGGAGTTCCACCCTCTCCTAACCTTTATGACCTCATCTCCGAGAGAAAGACGCCGGCCATCTCTCTCCCACTTACATGGGCCGTGCGAGTCAATCGACTACCATTAGTTCTCTCCCCGTCAATTCGCTTCCACGGCGGGTGGCTGCTGCACAGCCAAGTAAATTGTTTGTCCGGCCAAAGGCGTGGTATGATCCTAGTTCGGATTAATTTTACGTACGCTGTTCAGTGGCAGTCAGCATAGTGTGAGGAATGTACTTCGAGCATTAGGCTGGCGATAAGACCCGCGAGATAAGTGGCTCGTCGGTGGGGACCACATCAGACTCTCGAAAAAACACCAAAGCGATGGTGGGTCCGGTGAGATGTGATGTGATGTGATGTGAAAGAGTGAAAGGTGAAAATTGCGAGGTCGGCCTCGTGGCGATCGGGCAGTGGCTCTTGCGAGTGCCAATTACGTAATCCCCACGGCATCGCCCCCAACCATTCTTCCCCTTCCCATGGATTCATCATCACCCTCCAACGACCCGTTGTCCACACCTGGTCCCTACACCATCCCTGTTGGCGACCCCGGTCCCTTCGATTCACCTCCCTCGTCAGATGAGCACGCCGAATATTCCCGCAATCTTCCGACTGGCACTAGGAAGAACCCTCCTGGTTCCCCCAACCTTGTACAAAACGTGGATTGCTCCCCGATCACACACTCTTTCTCGACTTCGGCCTGTGGACGGTTGATTGGGCGTTCATTTAACCGACACGAGCTCCCCTCTCTGATCGAAGCGATCTTCTCCGGTGGGGACGAAGGTGATGCGATCGGCTGCCTCTGCAGAGACGATGCCCAGACCTTTATCGATGTGATAGACGAGGTACGTCTTGCATTCGCTCGTCGTCGCGACATCCCGTTGATCGAACTTGACATACACACGTTCCATCGGATAGGTGCTGGACAGCGTCAATCTTTCGCCCCAGATCAGGAAGAAGTGCCTCAAATCATTGTACAGGATGTGTGGTCGTCATGCGCTTCTTCCGAGATCATTGACGATCCCTGTATGCTACGACCGAACCGGCGCCGCGTTGTGCAGGGGTGGATTTGCAGACGTCTGGAAGGGGGAACATTGCGGCCGGGAAGTTGCGGTAAAGGTTTTGAGAACATACTCAAACAGCGACTTGCGAAAGGTAATCGGCGTGAGTTGTTGGTTGCGTTCTCTTTCCGCCTGCCGATGCACTAACGGGGCTTTGCGCAGAGGTTCTGCAAGGAGGTCGTAACATGGAAAACCCTTCGTCATCCAAATGTCCTGCCGCTCATTGGAGTGACGATGTCCGAGACTCGGTTTGCGATGGTATCGGACTGGATGGCGAATGGAAATATCAACAATTTTGTCAAGACACATCCGGATGCAAACCGGTTGCAGCTGGTAAACCTTCAATTTGAACCACTTCTATCCTCGCCGTCTGAAAGTTGTAAAATCCTCTAGTTGGCAGATGTCGCAAGGGGGCTGATCTACATTCATAGCCAAGGAATGATCCACGGGGATCTCAAGGGCGTGTGTCCTCGATATATATAACCACCTTTCTACCTCACTGACATTAGCATTTGTCAAGGCAAACATTCTGATCGACCAAACTCGTAACGCCCGCCTCGCGGACTTCGGTCTACTCACGATCGTCTCCGATCCTGCAAACCTCTTGTCCCCGAGCTCATGCACACAGGGTGGCACGGCCAGATGGATGAGCCCGGAACTCATCGCTCCACAGCAGTTCGGGTTTGAGAACAGTCACCGAACCAAATCTTCCGATTGTTATGCTCTTGGAATGGTCATATACGAAACCATCACCGGACGCCCACCGTTCCATAGACACGCAGATTTAACCGTGTTGATGAAGGTATCGGGTGGCGAACATCCTCCTCGAGAAGTCGGGTTCACGGATAGTCTATGGGGGATTTTGGAACGGTGTTGGGCACCTCCGCCGAACGCCCGCCCGAATATCGAGGATGTGCTTCAGTGTTTGGAAATGGTCACTAATTTGTCGGAGCTACCTTCACCTGGGGCGGATGAAGAAACAGAGAAGGATGATGATGACTGGGACTTCACGAATGATTCCTCTGGTACCGTTTCTCACTTTACTCTCTTTGTAATGTTTCTCAGTCTCAGCGTCCCGTAGTCACAGACATGCCAAGGGCTACTGATGAAGACTCGAACATGTCGTTTTTCACTCCAGATCAAACACCTGGCGGTAGTGAGTTTCTCCCTCATTTTGCATGTGACGTCGGACATGCTGACCCCTTCCACCTCTCCCTCCTTAGCTGTCACCACCGTCACGAGCACTTCGGCCTGGTTCCTGGATGTTCTCGACTTCTTGAACGCCGAACAAAGGATCATGGTCACCCTCAGTGCCATCTTTATCATCATTGGTTCGCTACCTGTGATCCCAGCCATCGCAAGTGGTGTAGGAGGAACGTTCTTCACCCTTCGCGTTGCCCAATCTGCCAGCGTCGTTGCTGTCAGCCTGAGGAACTGGTTAAAGCCCGCCCAGGAGGATGTTGTTGAGAGGCAACAAACGGTCGAGGGTGGTGCCACTATGGCGAACTGAAACATCGGATTTCTCCAGCCTGCCTTCCAGAGCTGACGACACAAATAAAAATGACAGCAGGAAGGGCGGCTGTTCACCGAACTAATCCGGGGTTGGTGTAATGGTTCTCTCATTCACGGGGCCTGGCTTGTGTACGATTGGACTGGTGTGTTCGTGTTTCGATTCCCTCCCTCCTACGATAGAGGATCGTGGGACCAGGGAGGCCATATATAAAAACGGATAGCCGTTGGCTGCGGTATATGCGTGTTATGCATTTCTTGGTCTAGGACATGGATATCGCACACTTGTACGTGGTCGAGTATGTCTTTTTGTAAGAATAGTATCGGACTCTACGAGCACTTGTGGTATCAATGCAATGCTACCATACGCGATCTCGTTCCTTTTGCTCGCTGCGTCCTGTTCTACTCGTACTTGTACTTTTGGAGGGACACAAGTTTCACCGCAGCGTTTTCGGACTCAGGGTTCAGTATGTCGGGATTCGAGATAATCCGGTCGGCCACCGAGGAGACTACGGCGTTGTTCTAGAGGCACGGTATTGAGTAACCCGCTCTCCTCGCACCAAGAATGCATGGAAGTCGCACTCGGAAAGGACTGACGGTGATCGCTGAAGAGACAAAGGTCGCGTTTTGGTTCCTTGGTGGTCCCGTCGGGTAGTATGCGAACCTACGGAAATGCGCGGAGACGGTGGTAGTAGGTTAGGGCGTTTGGATAACACGCATAGCCAAAGGGCGGTTCAACTATCAGAGACTCTAGTCTTGCAAATTGAGTTTGAAACGCGGTGCACCCGCCAGTATGTGGAGGAAAAGACCGATCTGCGATATCCCTCAAAAAGGTTTGAGTGCCTCCGTCAAACCCTCCGTCCAGAAGCAAGTGAGGTTGTGGGTGAGGAGTCGAGTAGCTTTGAGAATGGTGTCTCGCGTCGGATCACTTGACGAATCTTCTGCCAACCTGATACCCACCAAGGTGTTTTCTGGGACGCGAAACCCGCTGTGGCTTGGGGACGAAATCACGGTCCTCGAGTATCCCGGGTCCGTCGTGTAGAACGCCCGCGATGTGGTCTTGCATCTTGGCCTCGTCGTGGGATCTCGGACCTTCCGAGTGATGCGTTTAGCCGCTGGCAGGTTGGCGGTTGACGCCCTTGGGGAACCAATTCAGCACTCAAGGCATTTCCGTGCAAGTAAAATCGGTGAAAGGTATGGGTTTCGTTGCCAAAGTCTGTGTCCTCATAGTGAGAATTCGTCCAGTGGTGAGGGGGCCCTGGTCACCCGTGGTAAACCCGTGCAAAACCTGTGCCCACTGGCGACCGCACCCACAGAACGCCCGGATCAACACCGGCCTAGCATGTCAGGCCCTACTCTATAGTCATAGCATATGGCCGTGATGTGGATGGTCCGGTGTATCTGGCAGTGTCAATTCATAGTACTGCTTTCATCATTTGTAGTATTCGCCTCATGGATCAGGCGAGGTTTCTGACACGTATAAGTAAGCACCTTCCCATCCGCCCCAGTCAAGGGTGTTCCTCATGTCTTTGCCTAGTTCCCCGGTCCTGCAGCGACTCCACTGCCTCGACAGATCTTCATCCGATTTTCAAGACAAACTCAGCAACATACTCTACGGGCGGGACTATGTGCAATGTGTGCGGAACCTCCAGGGCGATGATTTGATGTGGTTGGTTGCTTACCTGGATAAGGTACATTGCCATGTGCCGTTCCCAACTCTTTGCTCAGGTCAACGTAGGCTTTTGATTATCTCGACCCTTCCGGCCACGCTTCCCGGAAGTGTCGAAGCGAACTCAGAAGCATATGTGGCAATAGGATGATACTCCCGACGTCATACACTATTTCGTCGAACCTTCTCGAAGTATATCCCAACGCATTCGCCGCAGGAGGTTTTGGTGATGTTTACCATGGGACCTTCAGCGGCGCAAAGGTTTGCATCAAACGTATACGAATCTATAGTCATGATGAACTACGGAAGGCCACCAGGGTGCAATTTTTTGACGCCGTCGCTTCCCCTGTTCGTCATCGCTGACGAAACCCACAGATGTTCTGCAAAGAGGCGGTAATCTGGGCGCGCCTGACACACGAGAACATCCTACCCCTCCTTGGTGTCACCATCGATCCCCCCCAGCTCGTTTCGAATTGGATGACTGGCGGGGACTTGCCGGGGTACGTCAGGAGACGCCCTGGTGCAGACCTACTTAGACTCGTAGGTGTCTGTCCTGTCGTATTTATCCCACGCTCATTCCCGTTGCCAGTCATCTGACATTGCTACGGGCCTCAATTACCTCCACTCCCGCAACGTAATTCACGGAGATCTGAAAGGGGTCTGTGGTTCTAAATCCCGTTTCACCACCGTATTGACCCTCGGTTAGAAAAACGTTCTTGTGGACGACTCTGGTCATGCACGCATCACCGATTTCGGCCTTGCCACTGTCGCTCGAAACATAGATACCATGCAGAGCACCCAGCATGGCGGCTCTTCACGATGGACTGCGCCAGAGGTCTTGAACGGAGGGCTACCCACCAAGGAAATGGACGTCTTCTCTTTCGCAATGGTCATGATTGAGGTACGCCACGGACGATCTACTCGGGGGTCTGACTCACTGTCGTTTCGCATCAATACAGATATTCACTGGGGCAGTTCCGTTCGCCAAGTCTTCAACCGTGGCGGCTACATTGGCCATAACGAAAGGCGGGCGTCCACAACGGCCGCTACACCCAACCTTGACAGGGGAGTTGTGGAAGTTGATGCAACAGTGTTGGGATCATGACCCTCACTTGCGCCCGGAAATTTCTGAGGCCGCGAAAGTGTTCCCCACCCTGTTGGTTTCTCGTCCGCTCCAATGATTATGCGCTTGTTAGCTTGACTGGTTTCTCATCTGCAGGAACGAACCAGCCTGGAAGCGGTTGAGCAGCAATGCCCTTTCCATACAGGAGCGCATCTCTCGGATAACATCTATCTTTTCCGATCGTAATGAAATTGAGATCGTTGGACAACTCTCCGGATCTGATGCACAGACCTTTATAGATGTGATAGATGAGGCAAGTCTTCACACCCTTTTACCTCTGAAGAATGGGTCGGTTCGCTCCCACTAAAACCTTCATGCGCCGTCGGCTAGGCGCTGGATAGCCTCCCACAACAGATCCATAGGAGGTGTTTGCGCTCTTTATACACGATTTGTGGCCGTCAAGCCCTACTTCCGACATCACTGGTGATCCCACTTTGTTATAACCCAATGGAGACCCCACGGTGTTGTGGTGGGTTTGCGGATGTGTGGAAGGGCGAATATAATGGTCGGGAGGTTGCGGCCAAGGCTTTGAGGGTGTACTTAACGAGCAACTTTGAGCGGATCAGAAAAGTGGGCCATCCTGACATGTCTTGTTTATCAATGAACTAACTGCAGTGAAGGGGTTCTGTAAGGAGGTCGTGATGTGGAAGAGCCTTCGTCATCCGAGAGTATTGCCGCTGTTGGGTGTGACAATGATCGAGGACAAGTTTGTGATGGTGTCGGAATGGATGGAGAATGGGAACATCAACAAGTTTTTGAGGGCGCATCCTGATGTAGATCGACTGGAGCTGGTATGTTCCTCGCCCCGAGTATTTTTATTTGCTTGACATTGACGACTACACACAATCACTGTAGCTTGAAGATATTACTAGGGGGTTGATCTATATGCATGCCCGGGGGATGGTCCATGGAGACCTCAAGGGGGTACGTGTTTGAACACCCAGTTGCCTCCCGCATCAGCTCACAAGGCCCTAAGGCTAACGTTCTTATCGACCGCAATGAGCATGCTTGCATATCAGACTTCAGTCTGCTCACGGCAGTCGCGGACCAGCAAACCTTTTTATCCACATGCATATCAGGTGGAACAACACCATGGATGAGCCCAGAACTCATTGACCCGGAAAGCTTTGGTTTGAAGGAGAGCCGCCTAACGAAGGAATCGGATTGTTATGCGTTAGGGATGGTGATCTACGAAATTCTCAGTGGGAAGGCGCCGTTTAAACCACTTAGGGCCCCCGTTTACAAGATCCTGTGCGGCGAACGTCCTGAGAGGCCTCAAGGGGAACAAGGGGCATGGTTCACAGACAGTATATGGGAGATGTTGGAACTCTGCTGGAAGCCTCACCCGGGTGACCGGCCAAGTCTCAACACCGTACTTGGGTGTTTGGAAAGTGGTACGCGACCACCGAGGCCATATCATCGCATGGTTGGAGACGTAGAGATGGGTGCCGATGATCGGTTGAATGCCAACACAGCGGGAAATTCCAGTACGCTCTTCGTTTTGCCTACGGTCTAAGACTCACTCTCAACCGTCCTTATGACAACAAGGTTGGTCGATTACAAGCCTTCTGACGATGCCAAACCGTGACCCTACGCTTCCCCGGTCCCACTCCACTCCCGGGCCCGCCCCCGACTGCTTTCGCGACGCAACGGACTTGTCGGTCGAACAAGGAGACAACGGACTCCCGGTTCAATCACTCGCTCCTCCTAGTACGATAATAGGTCCGGGGATTCCACAGGATGGCGGTCAACCCCCAGATTCACCGCAAACGGGCAATCCGGATGGATGGGTCGATGGCTGGTTGGCACCCATCTCCCGGGGAGTAGTCAACGCTATCACCAAACATCTCCACGTCATTTGACGAGCCACACTATACCTGGGAACTCGGACGTATCGGATATTAGCACTTCGTACGCCACGCAGGTGTTATCATTGACTTGATGGGTGAAACAGGTTCTGCCGAAAGATTTGGTACCGAAGGATTGGCATTATTGTACCTGCCGCACGAGGATCTATATATCGGTTCGAGGGATCGCGCGATCATGTTCCATGCGTGGCATACATCTGAGGGTCTGCGGTGTGCTAATGTAGGAATAGAGAGGGACAGAACTGATAGGCAGTGGTGTGAGGCGGGCAGTGAAAGGAAGGTTTGCAGGTTGGGAGATTAGATAGGGAAGGAAGGAATGGTATTGTCCGTTTACCTATCACAGGCAGTAGTACACCTCAACAACTCCTGTTCTACTGGCGACCTCCCTTGGTGCACCACGACCAAACAACGCCAATCGTGTTCACCTTTTGATACCACACGGTTGACAGGCCTTAACATGCTAAGGACGCCGCTCGCCTTCCTGGTGAGTATTCTCGAAGCGATCAAGGATTGAACAGAATCAACCTCTGCAACAAGCAGTAACCATATGCGTGTGGAACATCATCCCGAAGCGAGAAAACAAGCGCACCTGTATGGGAAGGATCCCAGGCTGGTACCGCATGACGGTGGTGATCACTCTCTGGGGGATATTAGGAAGAAAGGTCGAGCCGCGGATGAAGGAGGAGAGGGTTTTACTCATAACCTTGTTGCTTCACATGTGCTTCGGCAGAACTCCATAAAAAAACGTGTGATTCGGAGCTCTGACGCTCAGAACGGTGAGGTTGTGGCCCTGAAGGAAAGTAATGTACCCATCCGTATGGCAATGAGACGCGCCACCGTGTCAGATCGGAAGTCTGGTGTAAGGGGAGGCTGGATTCGATCCTACAGGAATAGATTTAGGTGAGTGGCGGAGGGAGGGAGTATTCACCCACCAGTACGACTCTCAACGATCCAACTATTAGTATCGACGGAAGTGTTCCAACACTGTACAGAGGGTCCCAACATGAGATGACCGTCTGCATTCGAATACGTGAAACCTCCGTCCGCGTGTTCCTCACACTTGGAGACATCGTGCGTGACAGGGGGTTGCTTCAGGAGACGCGCCTAACCGATTAACTTGCGGTGCAAAACACTGGCAGACGGGTAGACCACTCGTAGCTATGGATGTCGATGGGCTCCGACCTATCCGGAGGGCGGTTATAATGGAAGAGTCATTCTTGTCGGTATCGGGTAAGTTGACAGGAAGCTAGGGCTTGGAGAAGGGAACGGAAGTCGCGCTGCTGGGAAAATGAGTGTGTAGTCGCCAGATCAGTTGGTGCACACTACGCCTGGAGCAACTGACGAATTCTGCTGGCCTGCCTTCGTCGTTTGTCACAACTCCGCGACTGACAAAACGCCCATAGCATTGTCCTCGACTGTTAAGTACTAACCAAGAATTCGCTCCTTCCCACATTCCCGCGCCGGGCCGAGGGGCGCGGTGTTTCGTGGCTGCGGAGTTCAAGTTCCCGATCGGTTCCACTCACACCCTTCCCCATTCGCCCACGGCCAGAATGCCATGAAACCCACGAAACCCATCGTAGTTGGTGCACTGGTCACCGGGATACCGACCTCCTCACAGTATCTTCAGGCCGAACTGAGAAAGGATTGCACTCTTGTGTGTCAGCTGTAACTCGAACGGTAGCAAGTTATCCCAGCTGCGACACTACAAGTCCTCTACCAACAATCGTGGATAGGAGGATACCCCGCAACTTTCAAGTCCGCCGTTCCTCCGCACCCGGTTCTCTTGCTGAGATCGGCGTGTGGCGCGGAAGGAGTCCCGACGACCCGACACAACGCATGTGGGCCTCGAACCAGCCATTCCGAGTTCTAAATGCTAACTGGCGCTGCGCTAATCGTTCTCCGAACGCCTCGGCACCTTATTTTGGAGCGCCCTTCTGCAGCCCCCGCGAGGTCCGAAAACCAGATCGCCGATGGATCGACTCACAATTTAACCCCAACTGGCCACCTCCGCTCGGTACGTTACAGAGAGGCGGTCCCCATTTGCCGACATCTGTCCACTCCCCCCTCCCGGCGACCGGGTCCGACTCAAACGGGATGCGGTTTCCCGCAACCGGCGGATCAGCACGCTGGGGGTTCGATAACCGATTTACAGTATGCACACCCCCCAGCAGCCTGTGCTCGCAAGCCGCCAAGCCAGAACGGGCGGATTGCCGCGTCTCCCCGGGTATAAGTGCCGACGCGCCAGAACTTCTCCATCTCATCCCCCTTCTTCCGATTCCCGTATACCGCAAGTAATCACGATTACCCCTCACCCTCATTTTTGTTATCTTCGCCAGCTATTTTCTACCTGATATGATTCTTCGCCTTCCCGTCGCTCTCACTGTCCTCCTCTCTCTTTTCACCGTGGCCTTTGCTGGCCCTGCCAAATATGGCGGTCGTAAATGCGGTAACCAATTCACCGCCGAGGAAATCGAGGCAAAGGAGAGCAAGTTCGCCGATTCCCTCTCCAGGATGGGTACTCCTACGAGGCTCGCCGGCAGCTTTTCCAATTACACGATTCCGGTTCATTTCTTTGTGATCTATTCTGGGAAGACGCTTGCCCAAGGTTATATTCCGTAAGCCGCTCCTCTCGTGACCTGATTGGTTGTCCCCTTCAAACCCGTTTGTCGTTCCCTTATTTGTGTCGTGTTACAGGGATGAGCAGATCAAGGCCCAGATCAAAGTCTTGAACAGGGACTGCACCGGAACTGGCCTCAAGTTCAAACTCGTCGACACCACCAGGATCAAGAACGCCGGGTGGTTTAAGAAGGTTGGCCCAGACACCCCTGAACAGACGACGATGAAGAAGAAACTACGACGCGGGGGGCCCAACGCGCTCAACGTCTATACCGTTTCTTTTGATAACCAAGACTCGGATGGTCTTCTCGGCTACGCTACCTTCCCTGTCGACTATCATGACAACCCCAAGGACGATGGTGTTGTCGTTCGCTACTCTACTCTTCCTGGAGGCACTCTCGCTCCGATGAATTTGGGTCGTACCCTGACACATGAAGCCGGTCACTGGCTTGGACTCTACCACACCTTTGAGGGCGGGTGTGGTGGTAAGGGCGATTACGTTTCCGACACTCCGTCTGAGGCTGAACCTGCGTTCGGTTGTCCTACCAAACGCGATACTTGCAAGTCTCAGGGTCTCGATCGTAAGTTTGATTCCGCCTTGACCTGAGATGGCCACGGTGCTGATTCTCCGCCTAGCCATCCGTAACTTCATGGACTACACCGATGACTCTTGCATGGACAACTTCACTAAGGGGCAGGCCGTTCGTCTCAGAAACCAGATCCATACTTACCGTAACATAACGCTTTAAGTGCATACATCATAATATTTAATTCTGACAAATATGATACCAATCTAACATCTACATGCTCTCTCTCGCTCGGTCGTTTCGGGATATTTTCTTGGCCGGAGAAAATCCGCCGCACTGTTCCCAGGCGGCAAGTTCTACGTCTCGTTCTTTCTCGTCTCCTGTCCCATATAATGGTCTTAGAACCCGTGTTGTAGGTTGGGCTTTCCGTGGCACAACACGAGGTCCGTGCAGAACTCTAGGAAAATACTGGATCTCATTCGCGGAGCCCGTCGCATCGGTACCGCTGGGAAATTTTGTCTGTGGGTCGATTCTCGGAATTTTTCGTTTGATGTAAGTCACATTCCTTGCGCTGTACGCGGAAACCCATGCCAAGTATAGTGGAATTTTACCTTCGACAAATAAAAGAGCCCAGGAACTCCGGTCAGATTGAAGGTCTTTCCAAAATTTAAGGTTCGCGACCTTGAGTCGAAACGGACTCTACATTGGATACAGTTGGTATCTGCTTCCTCCGGATTCGCGAACGCTCTACGCTCGGTCGGCCAAACCGGATCCAAGAGAGAAGCAGAACGCGCTGACGTAGGTTTATCGACGACACGCGCGGCCTCGTCACAACCAATGTCACCGGAGTGGGACACTCCTCTCGCAGTGAACCTACAATGTCTAACGGTGACCGGTGACCGATTGTGGCGATCGATCGTGCTCAAACCTTTCGGGGGGTCGCTGATCGGTTCAGGTTCCGAACTTGGCACACCGGGAGTTGCAAGCGTGGGAAAATTTCTAAAGTCGTTTGACCTAAGCCACTCAAGGATAGTTGGGGGGTCTCTAAGAGTATCCGCCCATGGATCGGGCCACGCTGGCGCCTACAAACACCTTCCTATCCCCCGCTCACTGCCCCCGTTAGAGGGATTCCTCATGTCCTCGCCCAGTCTCCCAGCCTTGCAACGACTCCATCGCCTCGACAGGTCTTCATCCGACTTTCAGGACCAACTCAGCAACGCGCTTTACGGGGAGGAGCACAAGCGATGCGTGTCGAATCTTCAAGGCGATGATCTAGTCTGGCTCGTTGACTACTTGGACAAGGTACGCTAATCCATCGCCCTTTCCCGCTCTCCGCTTAAGTGGCAAGCGTAGGCTCTCGACGATCTCGATCCTTCCAGTCCCACCTCCCGGAAGTGTCTACGTGAGCTGAGAGGCATATGCGGCAACAGAGCGATACTCCCGACGTCTTACACGATTTCCTCTCACATTCTGAACGTTGGACCCGACCCGTTTGCCTCTGGAGGTTACGGTGACGTGTACAAGGGGAGCCTCAACGGTTCGACGATTTGCGTCAAGCGTGTACGGGTGTATACTAGGGATGGGCCACAAAAGGCTACTAAGGTGCGCGTTATTGACGCCGTCGTCCCCACCGTTCGCCATTATTGACAAAACCCATAGACCTTCTGCCAAGAGGCCGTGATGTGGAAACGGTTGACGCACCCAAACATTGTACCGCTCCTGGGCATCACTATCACTCCCCTCCAGCTCATTTCGAATTGGATGTCCGGTGGAGACTTGCCGGAATACATCGAGAAGCATTCCAATGCAGACCGACTTGGACTCGTAGGTGATCCTCCTGTCGCTTTTATCCTGCGCTTACCCCTTTTACCAGTTATCTGACGTCGCTAAGGGCCTTTGCTACCTTCACTCCTCCAATGTGATTCATGGGGACCTCAAGGGAGTACGCGGCTGTTCTGAATATTATCTAACCACTATACTGACGCCCAACCAGCCGAACATACTTGTCGACGATTCCGGACATGCACGCATTGGGGATTTTGGACTCGCTACAGTAGCTCGAGCCTCAGACTCCCTGGGGAGCACCTCGCGCCAGCATGGTCACACGGCACGGTGGGCTGCACCGGAGGTCCTGAACGAGGGGACGTACAGCAAGGAAGCGGACATGTTTTCTTTTGCGATGGTCATGATTGAAGTATGTCGCGGATGATCTACTGTGTAGTAGAGCGTTGGCTTACCGTTGCTTCGCACCAACGTAGGTATTCAGTGGTACCGTTCCGTTCAGTAACGGTTCATCCGTCATGGCCATGTCGGCCATAACGCAAGGCAAGCGTCCACCGCGACCAAGACATCCAACCTTTACAGAAAATTTGTGGGCATTGATGCAACGCTGCTGGGACCACAAGCCTCACTTGTGCCCGGAAGTTACAGAAGCCTTACAAGTTCTTCTCACCCCGTCTGTTTATCGTTTACTTCAACGATTGTACGTCAGCTAACTCTGCTGCTTTCTCGCGTGCAGTGAAGAACCCGCCTGGAAATTACTGATCAGTCACACCCTCGCTACGCACGAACGCACCTCTCTGATCACGAGGATCTTCTCGGACTATGATCAAGTCAAGATGGTCGGACACCTCTCTGGGGATGATGCCCAGACCTTTATCGATATGATAGACGAGGTGAGTTTGTGCTCTTCCCCCTTCAGAGTTGACTCCGGCTCAAACTTCCGCATCCCGTTGGCCAGTCGCTAGATAGTCTTGCACCGCGGATCCGTATCGCATGTCTGCGTTACTTATGCAGGATCTGTGGACGCCAAGCCCTACTTCCGCGATCACTTACCATTCCGCTATGTTACGACCCAGCAGAGGACCCTCTTTGCCACGGTGAATTCGCGGATGTGTGGAGGGGTCGCTATCATGACCGAGAGGTCGCGGCCAAGGTTCTGAGGTTATCCCCAAAGAACGACTTCGGTCCGATTAGAAGAGTGGGTGATCGGCGGCGTTCTCAACTTGTTATTCGCATTCACGGTGTCGCGTATAGAAGTTCTGCAGGGAGGTTGTTACGTGGAAGGTTCTTCGTCACCCAAATGTGGTGGCGCTGTTAGGCGTGACGATGTTAGAGTCTCGGTTTGTGATGGTATCGGAGTGGATGACGATGGGTAATATCAATGAGTTTGTGAGGGCGCATGTGGGCGCAGATCGGTTGAAACTTGTATGTTTTTCATTCAAGGTTCTTATCTCCGCTCATCATTGACGATCATGCGATTACCGTAGCTAGGTGACGTTACCAGGGGGTTGATCTATATGCACGATCAGGGAGTGATTCATGGGAATCTCAAAGGAGTGCGTGTTTTATCCCCGCGCCCACCCTCCTGCGCCCGGCTTATTGATCACAAGGCAAATATCCTGATCGACAATAACGGTCGCGCCTGTCTAGCGGACTTTGGTCTACACACAATCGCCTCGGACCTGTCAAGCGGTGCATCCTCAGCCATGTTGGACGGTACGATTCGGTGGATGAGCCCCGAACTCCTCGACCCGGGCAAGTTCGGTATGCAAGAGAGCCGCCCAACGAAAGAATCGGACTGTTATGCGTTGGGAATGGTGATATATGAAGTTCTCAGCGATGGAGGACCGTTTGGTCTACTTAGCGAGGCTGCCGTTATTCTTAGGGTCTTGCGTGGCGAGCGCCCCAGGAGACCTGAAGGGGATGAAGGGCGGCTGTTTACGGATGGTATATGGGGTATATTGGACCTTTGTTGGAGGTCTCAGCCGCGTGAGAGGATAAGTGCCAAAGCTATACTTTTGGGTCTGGAGGGAAGTCCGGATGCGGTGGTGTCGACTTATCGTCACCTGGATGGGGATGTGGAGACGGATACGGATCCTCAGTCGGATGCTACGATGAGCGAACTTGGTATGTTTTCTTTACTTCACTTTGGGCTCATTTTTATTCATCCTTACGATGTGGTAGGACCGTCAATTGCAAATGGTGACAATGGACTCCCAGCTCAGCCGCACGGACATCCTCCCGGGGTAACGAACCTAACGGCTCCACCGCGAAAGGGTGATTCGAAGGAGGGGTTGGTTGGCAGGTTGGTACGCAGTGCCCGGAAAACGTTCAAAATTACCACCAAGAAGATTCGTGGACTCTGACAAACGAGACGAGCATTGCTGCGTCAGGTTGGATTAGTTGGGGGGATGCCAAGGGAGTATGGCATATCACACGAAGATCTATGGACCTCGAGAACCACACGGATGTACGCGATAGGACTAAAGGCCCTTGGTATACTAGCGAAGGGAGGGAGATAAGATTGGGAGGAGGATGAAAGGAAGGAAGGGAGACAGGTCTGGAAGATTAGACAGATTAGACAGGGAAAGAGGCAATCATAATGCCCTTTTTTCGAGTCCACCTATCACTGGCGGTGTAGGCCTCAGCGCTCAGCAATAGACTTTCCACCGGCGATTTTCATCATAGGATAAGAACATTGCTCGCCTGCACAGACCTTCGCCCAGTGAACGTTCTTAAACTTGGATCCTCAAAGGGGCCTCCGCACATCGCTCTCGGCTCCCTCTCGAAAAACAAAATGACCTCTCGGATTTCGTTGATGGGGAGTTCTCCGTCGACGAGTTCATCAGCCAGAGGGGTCTCGACTTCTCGACGCGCGAACGCTTGTACTGGGTAGATAAGAGGCTGGTCCCCCTAATCCTCGGCCAAGAACCTCCAGACGAACGGGCTGGGGACGCTCGAGCGGCTATTTTACCTCGGGATTGTCACGTCCTCCACTCTCCTGCTTTATTGCACTTGTGGGCAAGGTTTCCCTTTCCCGTGGTCGGCGTTAGGCTGGAATCCAGCCTCGAATTCAGAGGAAGGGAGGGTGTAGGGAGGGTGTCGTCTCTAAGGAAGTGCAGGGAGGGGAGGGTGCCTCTGAATAGTCGGTGTGTTCTTCGGCATGCAAAAATACATTGATCACAGTAGACGGTGGTGGGCTCGAAACCACTCTCCGAGCCAAATCCCATATCGTGCCCCCCAGGGAGACGTCTCAGTAAATCAGGATCGCCGCCAGGCATCCCTTGCGGACTTTGGTCTCTTGACAGTTTTCGGGATTGGGCGCACCACCACCACCACCGACGCCTTGGTCCCCGTCACTTCTAATGTTGCCCTCGTGTCTTCCGGCATTAAACTCCTCCATGCAGCCCCAGATCGATTGATCCAACAAGGTTCAGGATCGAACTGTGACCGGCTGGCGGAGGCCGATGAATCTCACGGTCGTGCTCCCAGGATGGCACTTCGTGAGACTCGAACTCGAGCAATAGTCTCAATGTCTCCAGAGCCTCCATACACCATCAGGTCCCATATAAGAATATTCCCTACTAGAGCGACGTGGATCTGGGGCCAACGATGAACGCGAAGGACGATCTCCCACAAGGAAGAGCTTCCGAAGTTCAGCCGATTTGTCGCGAAGAATTGTCAACAAGCGTTGGTCGATGAACGCGAGCAGCAGTATCTCTGATAACACTCTTCTGAGCTATGTAGAACACACCGACATCACGTGGGCTACAATGACATTCTGACGTCCTTTTCACATGGTTTCTTTCACCCAGAGATTCTTGTGTGGGATCGACCGTTCCAGTACGACGAACGTCTGTACCTGAATCCAAACAAGGATGCATAGTACCACCACGGCAACTGCGACCCGTTGGTCGCCTCTGCTTGCCACGCGCATCAGCGAGAACACATTCAGGGTGTACTGTTCCCGGCTCACGCGACTTAGAGAAAATGGAGCCCACAAACAACTCTACGTCACATTCCCTAGAATTATCATCAATCTTTCAACATAACCAGCAGAAGTACCATTATATTTCAACTCGCAATCAGCATGGGGTCACGATATGAAGAACCGCACACACTCTTATCGGTCCGGGACTGCAGCTCTTCCCCCTGCCTTACAGCCTCTTTAACTCACCCTCTCATTCCTTACGTTCAAGCTCCCTCTGCGGTGGTGTCAAAGTGACGTTCTGCCAAACGAGAGGGAGACGACAACGTACCTTGAGTTTCTCCCCGAGTTCCCTGGCCTCTTGTGCCTTCTTCAGGCGCTCGTGCTCGGTCTCATTTCCAGTTGTAGAAGGGAGGGATTCAGTTCGCTCAGTTGGATGGCCTTCCACAGGCTCTCTCAGGCGCGTCAGTTAGGTGGGGGGGCTATACCGACTGTTTGGTCTGGACCCAGCATCATGGGAGGGGACTATTGTCGACGAATCTAGACGAACGTCGTATGAGATAGACTACATGACATGTAAGCTTAGGTATATCGGGTGAAACAATAGATACAAGACTTACTCCTCAGCGAAGCCAGAGCGGCGAAAGAACTGAGGAGCACGAAAGGCGGACTGCTCGGATATAAGAAAAATTGTAAAACATGTGACCGGTGTGTAGATAGTGTAAGTGAACAAACGAAGCGAACGAATGACGAGTAACGTATATATCAACAACTATCGCGATTCACAAGTTGGATGAAGTGGCGCCGAGACTTGATCCAGATGTTGGAGATGTCCTGCGGGGCCCCCACAATCCTTGGATTCTGTATGTGATTATCCATAGCATACACGTCTTTGGGGCCCTAGTACTGGCGATTAGTCTGACTCCATGGTTACAGATCCGAGCTAATGCCTCTAACCCACAACCGGGAAGACGGGCTTGGGATACCCTGCCCCAAGTTTCGAGCGACCGCTCTCCCTTGGGACTTGTCACGTTTTTCGTTCTCTGGCCTCTCACGCGCACGCCTCTAGTTTACCGCCCTCATGACCTGAATTTTTCTTTCCCGTGACCGGAGCGTTTGGTGGAGGCATACGGAAATACACACACACTGATCACAGTGGAGAATGCTGGAAGGCTCGAAATCACTCTTTGAGCAAATCCTCATATCGTGTCGCGCAGGAAAGCGTCATCATAAACCGAGATTGCCGTAGAGCGTTCCTTGTGGACTTCGGCCCGTCGGGATAGGGTACATTGCCCCCACCAACGCTTCCTCGGTCCCCCTCACTACTCAATGCTCCTCTCGTGTCTTTCACCAACGACTTCATAGATGAGCTACAGACCCCCAGAGCGCTTGATCCAAAAAGGCCGGAGGCCAGTGACCAATAAATATTACCTTTGCGCTCCCGGAATGGTTCTTCGTGGGTCATACTCGAGTGATAGTCTCTACGTTTTACACGTCACCAGGTCTCACCTAGGACATTTCCTACTGAAGCAACATGAACCGGGGAGCAAGGACACGCGCGGTGGGCGACTTTTCGCAAGGAAGAGCTTTGATTTTGTCGGTAGTTGTCGCGAAGAATTGTCGAGAGGTGTCTGTGATGAGCGCGAGCAGCTGGGATTGAGTACTAGACTTCGTTGTCTGGGACGCCATCGCCAAAACTTTGGATACATGGCCACGGAAGCGTCCCCCCAACGGCAGCCTTTTGAGCCGTGTAGAGCGTATCAACGTCACATACACTAAAACGATATTCTGACGTCCTTCCTGTATGACTTCCTTCGCTCACGAACTTGGTTCTCCAGCTCCGTCGCGTGGGGTTGGCAGCTCGATTGCAACCAATGTTCGCATTCGAGTTTGAACCGTGATGTACGGTACCATCGTGACAACTACAATTCCGCCGGTCACCGGTCACCGGTCACCGTCTGTCTCTGCTTGCTGCGTGGGAACACACTCGAGACATATACCGTATCTGTTCCCAGTTAACACAATTAAAACCGGGCGGGTCCGCATCAAGTTTCTTAGAATTATAATCCATCCTTCAACAGCACACGTATTCTATCCCAGCCCGTAATCAGAAGGCGGTTATAATATGAAGAACTGCACGTACTATTTTTGGGCTTCTCTGTTTGAGTCGTGTTTGGAGGCCTTTGTACGGTCATAGGAGGGGTACGTCCCGGAGGTTTAGATGTTGGGGTGGGCCGCAGGGGTCGGGATGTAGGGATGAGGTCACCTCGGGACTGATCAAGTGCCGCGGTAGTACTTCCATCGGATATAGATACCTCCTCTTTGCGAGTCTTTGCCAATACCGTAGCCTCTTCAGCCACTTCAGCCTCCCTGCGCCTATTTCCCCCTTCCTTTTGTCGTTCTTCCCTCTGCGTTGGTGTCAGAACAGCCTTGGATCAGAAGAGAGGGATCACATCGTACCTTGGGCTTCTCCACAAGCTTCCCAGCCTCCTTTATCTCTTGAGTTTCCATCTGTGATAGAGTCAAAATGATGTCTTGTCGGAAGACAGGGAAACCATAACGTGCCCCAACCCTTCCTTTTGGTTCCCCAGCTGCCTTCTCCAAAAAATCGCGATCAGTTGCGCCTCTAACCGTAGAATTATTCACTGGCGAGAAGTTGTCTGTTAATCGATTTCGGATCAGCGAAGGAAAATAGGGGAACGTACCACCAGCACTTGGCAGTGGCGGAGACGAGGATAGACCTAACACACCGTAAGGATAACCAAGGGTGATGCTGAGGTAAAACGTGAATACACACCATAATTACTTGATGTGGCGTCCGGCTGGTCACTATCATCTAAATACGCAAGTATAGCTGTTGCGTTTGCCCGGTCGCTCGGTTGATGTTTCCAACAAAGCTCCAATAGTCGCCATATAGTATCTGTGAATGGTTTCCCTCCCTCTCCTTGAGGTCTCTCAGGACGTCTGCCCTCCAGGACCTTCGCAATGGTGGCAGAGAGAATAGATTGGGAAAATGGTGTCTGTCCACTGAGAACCTCGTATATCACCATCCCCATTGCATAGCAATCTGATTTCTCCGTCGGGCGACTCTTCACCAAATCGAAGCGCTCTGGGTAGAGGAGCTCTGGGCTCATCCACTGAACCGTGCCACCCTCTAGGCATGACACCACAGCGTTTGACTGATCCGAGGCTATTGTGAGTAAACTAAAGTCTGCCAAACAGGCGCGACCGCTCCTGTCGATCAGGATATTCGCCTTAGAGCCAGTAAGGTGTGTGCAGGAGGCTGGTATGAAATTCGGAAACACACCCCTTTGAGATCACCGTGAATTATCCCCTGCTCATGCATATAGATCAATCCCTTAGTGGCGTCTCTCAACTACAATAAAAATGTGATTGTCAATGACAACGACCTTGAACGAAAAAAAAAAACATACGAGTTCTAACCGATCCGCATTGGTATTCATCCTCAAATACTCGGTGATGTTACCATTCGCCATCCACTCCGATATCGTTACGAGCCGATCATTGGTCGTCGTAACACCTAATAGTGGCAGCACGTTTGGATGACGGAGGGTCTTCCACCCTACGACCTCCTTACAGAAGTTCTGCCACACATGATCACTTGTTAATGGATATAGCAGGTCGAGAGGGTGCCATCGGCGACCTACTCTTCTAACCCGTTCGAGGTCATCTGTTCGCCGTGGCCTCAGAACCTTGGCCGCGACCTCCTTGCCGCGATATCGACCCTTCCATACATCCGCAAACCCGCCATGACATGCCGATTTCTCGTTCGGGTTATAACAAAGCGGGATTTCCAGTGATTGCGGAACCAGGGTGTGGCGGCCGCAGACCTTATATACAACAAAAAGAAACTTCCTGCGAATATGTGATGGGAGACTGTTCATTACCTAACCGACAGGGAAACGGGGGCGAAAGTCAGAGTCCATTCACTAGTTCTTTAGTACAGACGCTCACCTCGTCTATGTCTATCATATCTACAAAGATCTGGGCATCTTCTCGAGAGAGTTGTTTGGGTATTTCGACCTTATCCTGACCCGAGAAGATTGTGTTAATCAGAGAGACACGAGCATCCGCGGGAAGGGCCTTTTTGAGCAATCTGTTCCAGAGTGGAGAGTCTAAGTGATCCGCGGTCAGTTAACAGGGTCCCTGATGAATTAGGACACAAGGAGTCTAGCTTTGTGTACCCACCCAATGCATCTCCCGAAGCACGTTTGGTCTCTCGTTCCTGGCTGCCCTGAAGATCACCTGCAAAGTCAGGAATGGGCTTAGCATCACTGCGATCTCACCAGCGCGAAGGAAACGCACCATCCATTCGTGGGTACGATGTTCCGGCGAGTGGCTCCAGTTTCTGCAGCAGCTTTCGCTGATCCTGATCCATCTGAGGGAGCGGTATCTCCTGTTCCTTGGGGAGTGTTTCGCTGACATCTACGCGAGACTGGTTGCGAGATTTATTCCCGGCTCGCAAATCTGGGCCTGACACACGAAGAACTCAGAATAACTCGAGTTAAGGAGATGTATGACACCCACGAGAAGCGTTATTGGATGTACGACCAACGTTTGCACCCGAGCCATCCTTTCTGGATTTTCGGCTTGAAAGGGCCTCACCACTCGTGTTCGGGAGGTCGGGACGGGAAGCATTCCTGCCCACATAATGTAGATCGCCCCCTGTGAGTTCAAGGTCATTCGTTTGGTAATTCCAGTAGGATGGAAGAAATAGACGTACTAGATTGATTGTACTGTCCCAGATGACCTTGGGATGGGTTGTTCGGTAGATTCACGTCTGTCCAGGATGTAACCAACCTTGAGGATATAATCAGATGAAGAAACGTACGAGAGCGGTTTCGATTCTGACCACCTTGGTGGTGTCCGTCACCTACATTCACAACCGAACCTCCACCGGTGTAAGGCACGGGTAGAAAGGGTTGAAAGAAGTAACACACGAGATGCCCCGAGGTTGTCCTGTCGCGTCCTGGACCAGTACTTCCCCTCGTCATTGCCGTCCGAGCCACGTTCGAGATCCGATCCTACGCGGTTCTTAGAAATGGCAAAAACGAGCTCACGAACCGATCACTCACGAGACTCTTTGCCACTCACGTCTCTTCTCGACGCGTTTCTGCCACCAAGGGTATTCCGGAGGTTTGTACGAGACCCAGAACGGTTGTAATCTGCGTCGGATGGCGGACCCTGTAATAGTGCCCTGGAACTAGTGTGTGGTTTCACATTCCGGCTCTCATCCATCCCCACACTCCCACCACGGCTCTCTAGAGGGTCACTGGTGTAGTTCGCCTTCTGGGAAGAGATTTGCGGAGCGGAGCGGGGAAATGGGGAAACCGTATTGGAGAGCGAAGGGGGATCCCTACACACGAGGAAGCAGTGAGGTCAATAAATGGATGATCACCGAAAAGAGAGAACTCACGGGCCACGCAGGGCTTTTAACACCTCCAAAGCCCCTGGGCGCAAGTGAGGGTGCTGATCCCAGCAGTGTTGCATCAATGCCCACAGCTCGTCTGTGAAAGTTGAATGGGTCGGCCGAGGCGGGCGCTTGCCACCCGTTACTGCCACCATAGCTGCTACAGGGTGCATGCCGTGGAACGGAACGGCACCGGTAAATAGCTATTGTGATATAGGATAACAATGAGGCAAGACCCGATGCAAATAACCAATTAGTAACGCGCCTCGATCGTGACCATCGCGAAAGAGAAAACATCTGCTTGCTTGCTGGGTTCTTCCTCTCCGATCAAGACTTCTGGCGCAGCCCATCGTGTAGCACGACCCAAGTCATCCACAATACTTCGCATCGAATCTAGGCCTTGATCGACCATACTAGAAAGACCGAAGTCTGTGATTCGTGCATGACCAGTGGCGTCCACGAGGATATTTGGCTAGGCACGTGTTAATATGGCGGTGAAACAGGGTTTAGAACAATCACGTACTCCCTTGAGATCACCATGAACCACGTTGCGGGAGTGGAGATAATAAAGGCCGTCAGCGATATCACGCAGCTGGTGGCGAGAGTAAACGTGCGATCCAACACAGCAACAGAGACACGCACAAAACCAAGTCGGTCCACGTCGGGGTGCCTCATGATGTGTTCCGTCAGTACTCCACCGGGCATCCATTCCGATACGATCTGGAGAGGGTCTGAGGTGATACCAAGGAGGGGAACGATGTTTTGATGTTCCAGCCGTTTCCATACCACAGCCTCCTGATACAGGGTCTACGGGTCTCATCGGTAATGGCAGTCGGGGAAGGCGAGAGGACAGCACACCTTTATGCGACTCGTTGGGCCGTACTTTAGGTATATTTTAACACGCTTGACGGAAACCTTTGAACCGTTGAGGACCCCTTCATACACGTCACAAAAACCTCCCGGGGCGGTAGGATGATGACCGATGTTCAAAAGCTGAGGCGAGAATGTGCATGATGATGGCAGTACCGTCTTATCGCCGCATATACGCCTGAGTTCGCGCAAACACTCCTGGGAGGCAAAAACGGCAGGATCGAGAATATCGAGAACCTACGATGGCTCGAGCGGGGAGCGAACAGTGAGACGGGGTGACATACCTGGTCCAGATAGTCGACTAGTCCCATTAAATCATTGCCCCGAAGGTCTGACACCCATCGCTTATACTCCTCTCCACAAAGTATGCCGCTGACTTGATCGTGAAACTTGGAAGAAGACTTGTCGAGACCGTAGAGTCGTTTCAAAGGACCGCGGGAGGGCGTTTTGCTTACGTCTCTTCTCGACGCGTTTCGGCCGCTAAGAGTATTCTGGAGGTCGGTACGAGACCCAGAACGGTTGTAATCTGCGTCGGATGACGGACTCTGCAATAGTGCCCTGGAACTAATGTGTGATTTAACATTCCGGCTCTCATCCATCCCCACACTCCCACCACGGCTCTCTAGAAGGTCACTGGTGTAGTTCGCCTTCTGGGAAGAGATTTGCGGAACGGGGCGGGGAGATGGAGAAACTGTGTTGGAGAGCGAAGGGGGATCCGACCCCACTGGTCCGTGTCCTGGAGGTGGCTCCTGTTGTGCTTTCTTCAGGGCTGAAGCGTAACTAAACCTTTGAGTGGGGGGTTTTACGGGAGGGGGAGACCTATGCGTAAGAAAACAGTGAGGTCGCTGAATGCGTGATCGCCAGTGAGAGAGAGCTCACGAGCCACGCTGTGAGGAACGTATAAAGGGTTCTATCACCTCTGAAACTTCCGGACGCGAGCGAGGATCCGGGTGCCAACAACGTTGGATCAATGTCCACAACTCGTCTGTACAAGCCGTATGGGTCGGTCGAGGGGGGCGCTTGCCGCTCATTATTTCCGCCACTGTCACTTCAGGGCTATTATTAAACGGAGCGGCGCCGGCAAACCCCTGTGGTGGCACGGAATAACAGTGAGCCAAAGCTCAACAAGAACAACCCATTCGTAACCTACCTCAATCATGACCATCGCGAAAGAGAAAACATCCGCTTCTTTGCTAAATGTCCCTTTCTCACTCAGGATCTCTGGTGCGGTCCACTGAGCAGCACGACCATGATCCTCCGAGGCACTTCGTATCGAATCCAGGTTTTGAGCAGCAGTAGCAGGGCCAAAATCCGTGATCCGTGCACGTATCGTGGCATCTACAAGGACATTTGACTTTACACGCGTCAGTATGGTTACAAAACGGGGCTTCAGACAACCACGTACCCCCTTGAGATTACCATGGACTACGTTAAGGGAGTGGAGAAAGTGAAGACCTGTAGCCACATCGGATAGCTGATGGGAGAATAAGCAGAGATCAAACACAACAGCAGGGACACACACAAGACGAAGTCGGTCTGCGGTGGAGTGTTTCTTGATGTATTCGATCAGATCTCCATTGGGCATCCATTCCGAAATGAGTTGGAAAGGGGTGGGAGTGATACCCAGGAAGGGAATAATGTTTCGGTGTGCCAAATATTTCCGTACTGCGACCTCCTGGTAAAGGGCCTACGCGTCTCATCAGCAACGACGGACTAGGAAAACGATAGGACAACGCACTTTCGTAGCTTTGGTCGGACCGTCCTTGGAGTTCACGCGAACGCGTTTGACGCAAACCTTCAATCCCTTACTCTTAAGAGTCCCCTTGTACACATCGCCGGAACCTCCTGAGGCGACCGGCTGACCATGGATGATCAGAAAGGAGGGGGAAAGTGTATATGATGTTGGTAGCATCTTTCTGGCACCGCATACGTGTCTGAGCTCGTACAGGAATTTCTGGAAAACAGGACTTGCAGGATCGAGGCCATCGAGAGTCTACAGTGGCTTGAGTGGGGAGCAAAGAAGTGAGACGGTGACATACCTTGTCGAGATGGTTGACGAATCCCACCAGATCGTTGCCTCGATGGTTTCGCACCCATTGCTTATACTCTTCCCCACCAAATACGTCGCTGACTTGATCGTAAAACTTGGGGGAAGACTTGTCGAGACGACGGAGTTGATTCAAGGGATTGTATGAGGACATGGGGGATGACCTTGGTTGGTGTAGTGAGTAGCGAAAAAATGGGCAGGTGGGAAGCCATATGTACCAGGGACCTCACCCGATCCACAAGGCAGACACGTTGACGAAAGCGGGATGAACTGTCACATGGGGACGCGGGGGAATCTTCGGCATAACTGATGGTTATAGGACACGTTCCGGGGGACCAAAGAACATATGGTCCAACCCACTCGTCCCCGCTGACGACAGCGGGTGGCCTTGAATGCCGGGTCGGAGTTGACACGGATCGGTCTGAGCAGCTTGTAGGGGAAACGAATATAGCCAACGTGTGAAAGGAAAGACAACTAACCGGGACCGGCCCGCGGAATCCCCGAAAATTCCGAACTCCGTGAAATCCTCGTTCACGCAGGAACGAGCGACGTCCAGGACAAAGAACTGGACATTTTTGAGGATAGTGCAGGCGTCTCGTATTACATGGCTTCTGAGGCAACTCGGAGTTCACGAGAACTGGCACCTCAAGGCCTCAAGAGCGTCAACTTGAACGGGGGCGGGTGAACGCGTGCTATCCGGCGGGTTCGAAAAAATTCGGCCCAGCTCGGTTTTACACCATTACTCTCGGTTGGACTATCTCACGACGATGTCGCTCACCGTCCTTGCAGCCGACCAATCTATGTTTCCTTCCGGCTCGCACGAACGAAGGGATCCCTGCCGGGATTTTCTCGGTCCCCAGCGCTCCGTCAGAAGTGTCCAGTTGTCAGGATAGCAGCCACAATCATGCGTGACTCGGCAGGTATACTCTTATAGGCCCAGATTATGCGTGGGATATATATGGCCGTGGCGCAGATCGTCCGGCGTATCACGGTTCATACTGCCTTCATCACCATTCCCCTCATGGATCGAGCGAGGCTTCCGGCACCTACACACACCTTCCTATCCGCCACCCACCACCACAGTTGGAGGTGTTCCTCATGTCTTCGCCCAGTCTCCCAGTTTTGCAACAACTCCATCGCCTCGATAGGTCTTCACCCGACTTTCAGGACCAACTCAGGAACGTACTGTATGGGGAGGAGTATACGCGATGTGTGCCAGAACTCCAAGACAACGATTTGATATGGCTTGTTGACTATCTGGACAAGGTAATTCACCCCGTCGCTATCCCCGGCTCTCCACTCAAGCCAGCGCAGACACTCGATGGTCTCGATCCCTCCAGCGCCACTTCTCGGAAGTGTCTGCGCGAACTCAGAAGTAGATGCGGCGCCAGCGCGACACTCCCAACATCATACACACTTTCTTGCCACCTTTTCAACATTGGTTCCGACCCGTTCGCCAAAGGAGGTTACGGCGATGTGTACAAGGGGACCCTCGATGGTTCAAGTGTTTGCGTCAAACGCATACGGGTGTACACTAAGGATGATCCAAAGAAGACCGCTAAAGTGCGTTTTCAATCCCGTAGCTCTCGTTGTTCGCCATCGCTAACAAAACTCACAGGCCTTCTGCCAAGAAGCCGTGATGTGGAAACGGTTGACACACCCAAATGTTTTACCCCTCCTGGGTGTCACTATCGCTCCTCTCCAACTCATTTCGAATTGGATGCCTGGCGGAGACCTGCAGGAATACATCAGGGAAAACTCCGATGCAGACCGACATGGTCTTGTAGGCGTCCCCCCCTCCGTTGTTTATCCCACGCTCACTCCTGTTACCAGCTATCTGACATCACTAAGGGTCTCGGATACCTTCATACTTGCAATGTAATTCACGGGGATGTCAAGGGAGTAAGCGGTTGTTCTTGATCCTCTCTTACTGCAACATTGACACTCGGCCAGCCAAATGTCCTTGTGGACGACTCCGGTCATGCACGCATCGCGGATTTCGGCCTCGCCACGGTCACCAAAAACCTGGATTCCGTCCAGAGCGCCACAGCTCATCATGGCCACAGCCTGCGATGGAGTGCCCCAGAAGTCTTGATGCAGGGAATGCACAGCAAGGAAGCTGACATTTTTGCTTTTGCGATGGTCATGATCGAGGCACGTCATGGACGATGCACTGCCTGTAGAGTTCTGACTCACTGTCATTTCGGATAAAATCAGGTGTTTACGGGCGCGCCTCCGTTCGGCGACAGCCCGTCTTGCACGGTCATGTTTACCATAGTGGATGGCAGGCGCCCATCACGGCCAACCCATCCAACCTTCACAGACAAGTTGTGGACGTTGATGCAACGGTGCTGGGATCAAGAACCTCACTCACGCCCAGAAGTTTCAGAAGCCTTGCAGATTCTCCTGACCCCGTCAGTCTCTCATTCATCCTGGCGATGATAAATTCCTTGACACCCCTTTCCTGTGCGCAGTGAGGAACCGACCTGGAAACGGCTGATCAGCCACACCCTACCCGCTCACGAACGCGTGCTCCTGATCACAACAATCTTTTCGGACACTAACCAAATTGAGATGGTCAGACAACTCACCGGAGATGATGCACAGACCTTCATCGATATGATAGATGAGGTAAGCTCTGTGTGGTTCCATCTCCGAATGGCAAATCACTTGACTTTGATTCAAACCTCTACGTTCTGTCAAATAGGCATTAGACAGTCTCACATCAGAGATCCGCAGAGGTTGTCTGAACTATTTACGTAGGATCTGTGGTGACCAAGCCCTGCTCCCAAGATCACTAGCAATTCCACTTTGCTACGACCCAACAGAGAACCCCATGTGCCATGGTGGATACTCAGATGTGTGGAAGGGACAGTATAATGGCGAGGCGGTCGCAGCCAAGGTTGTGCGGGTATACTTATCGACTAACCCAAAGGAGATTATAAAAGTGGGTTGCCGGTGGTGCTAGATCTCTACCACTTATGCGCATTGGCAACTGACCACGTCTCGTAGAAGTTCTGCAGGGAGGTTGTAGCATGGAAGTCTCTCCATCATCCCAGCGTGCTGCCCCTCTTAGGCATTACAATGACCGAGAATCTGTTCGTGATGGTGTCGGAGTGGATGGAGAATGGGAACATCAACGAATTTGTGAAGGAGAAACCCCACGCGGATCGACTGGGACTTGTGTGTTCTTCGTTCAAGGTCCCTGTATTCGTTCCTCACTGACGATCTCACAATTCCTGCAGCTCGTGGATGTCACTACGGGTTTGGTGTATATGCGCGACCAGGGAATAATCCATGGGAACCTCAAAGGGGTAGGTTTTAAATCCCGCAGTTGTTTTCCTGCACATAGCTTACCGAATCCCAAGGAGAATATTCTGGTCGACAACAGCGGTCACGCATGTTTAGCGGGCTTCAGTCTGCTCACACAAACTTCGGACCAGCCGACTGTTACAACCTCAACGACCTGGGGTGGTTCAATCCGGTGGATGGGTCCAGAACGCCTCTCTCCGCGGGAGTTCGGTCTGAAGGATGGTCGACCGACTAAAGAATCGGATTGCTATGCGCTAGGGATGACGATATACGAAGTTCTCAGTGGACAGGTGCCATTTGCTCAGGATGATAGGGAGATTCGTATTGCGTTCAAGATCATGAACGACGAACGCCCCACTAGACTTCAAGGAACACAAGGGACGTGGTTTACGGATAGTCTATGGGAGATGCTGGAACTCTGTTGGAAACGTCAACCAGGCGACCGACCAAGCCTCGAAACTGTACTTCAGTGTTTGCAAGGTGATAGAAGACCGTTGAGGTCACTGTCTGACGCGGGTGGAGATGTGGAGACAGATACTAATGACCGGCCTAATATCACGGCCGGCAATTCTGGTTCGTTTTCTTCGGTTTGTCCCGGGTCTATCGTTGACTATCCTTGCGGTGAAATAGGATCCCCGACTACACACGGTGACAACGGGCTCCCGGTCCCACCATTCCCTTCTCCCCCCCGCGTCACAACAACTCCGACGATTCCACAAGATGGCGGCCAACCCCCGGATTCACCGAAAACGAAAGCGAGTGATCCGACAGAGGAACGGATTGTTGAAAGGTTCACTCGCGGTCTCAGGAGAATCTTCAAAATTTCCACGAGGAAGCTCGATGGGCGTTGAAAGACCAGGCGATGCCCGGCGACCCGCTCCATCCTACCTAGTCCACGTACTTAATTAACACGAAGGGGTTCAAGTTATTTACTTTACGGATACAACACGTTCTGCCCAAAGATTTGATATCCAAGGATCGACATTATTGCGTATCTTCAACACAAGGATCTATGGGCGAAGAGCATCCCTTGGGATTTAATATACGTCTCGGTTTCATTGACGGTGTAGGTTTCCACCAATGTTAGTTTGAGCATGCGGCGGCGCTTTTGGACTCGGGATTCAACACGAGGGATTTCGATACTTCGCCCAGTTGTCGCGGGGGCACCACGGCATCGTTCTGGATGGATGGTGGTAAGTAATCCGTAATTCGCAGGGCTAAGAGTAGCGCAGAGGAATCCCGTCTTACGTTCACGTGTAAGACACCCAGCTAAAATCTTTCCCAACTCCGCTCTCCTCTTCCCATCGAGAACGTAGAGAAGTCACCCACGGAGAAACTCGCACTCGGGAAGGACTGGCGATGGAGAAGCAAGGCAACATGGGCGACGCTTGTTGGTTCCTTGGTGGGCCCGTCGATAGGTGCGCAAACCTATATGAATGCGCGGAGACAGCGATAGATTCGAATAACAACCGTAACCAAACGCTTCCTATCGGAGGCTCTCGCTTTGTAAATTCGATGTAAAGCACGACCTCAGCTGTGGGGGAAACGAGTGGAATCAGCATATGAAAGGAAGGACAACAACTGCCCAGGGACCGACCTGCGGGATATCCCCAAAGTTTTTGAACGACTTCGTAAAACCCTCACCCGCGCAGGAGTAAGTGACGTTCAGGACGTGGGGCTGAGCGTCTTTGAGGATGATACGTATATTTCGCATTGGATACTCGACGCGGCTTCTGGCTTCACGAAGGCGTTTTCAGAGACGCAAAATCCACGATTTAAAGACGGGGTACCAGCCTTTGGGTATCATGGATTCGTCGTGTGGAACGCCGGTGATGTAGTCCCGTATCTTGGGTTCGTCGTCATGGTTGAGAGGAAACCATACATCAATGCATCAGTAGCGATCACCCCTCCATCCACTGGACGTTTCTCCTGAGTCACCATGATGATACATAGTCTCGCAACGAACTCCATATGCCCCACCAATCCCTACTACACGGTAACATCTTGTGTTCTGAATCAACTCTACAGGGGCGTCAACCATCAACCAGCAAGGGCGGTTAAACGCGTGTTACTTGATGGGTTCAAAAGGTTCGACCCAGCTCGGTTTTGTATGATTGCCGTCGATTGCACTATTTCGCAATGGTGTCGTTCACATTCCGTGCAACCGACCAATCCAAATCTCCTTGTGACTCGCACGAAAGAAGAGATCCTTTCCAGGATTTCCCCAGTCCCCACCACTCCGTCTGAAGTGTCCAGCCGCTCCCATAACGGCAAAAGCCGTGCGATATCTGGCGGGTGCACTCCCGTAGACACCGACCATAGTAAGATATGACCATGACGCGGATTGTCCGGCGTGTCTGGTCTGTATCAGTTCGTGGTCATGCATCATGCATCATGGATCGGGTGATTTTGGCGCCTACACACACTTTCCTATCAGCCGCTCATCACCTCGCTTGGGGGCGTTCCCCATGTCCTCGCCCAGTCTCCCGGCCCTGTAACAACTCCATCGTCTCGACAGGTCTTCATCCGACTTTCAGGACCAACTCAGCAACTTACTTTATGGGGAGGAGTACAGGCGATGTGTGCCAGAACTTCAAGACGATGATTTGGTGTGGCTTGTTGACTATCTGAACAAGGTACGCCGTTCCGTCGCCATTCCCTACTCTCCGATCAAGCCAGCTTAGGCGCTCGACGGCCTCGATCCTTCCTGTGCAACTTCCCGGAAGTGTCTGCGCGAACTCAGAAGCGTGTGTGGCACGAGCGCAACATTACCGACATCATACACACTTTCTTGTAACCTTCTCAACATTGGTCCAGACCCATTTTCCTCAGGAGGTTACGGTGACGTGTACAAGGGAAGTCTTAACGGTTCAACTGTTTGCATCAAACGCATACGGATGTATACTGGCGATGATCCAAAGAAGACCACGAAAGTACGTTTTCAACGCCACAGCTATCCCTGTTTGTCACCATTAATAAACCCACAGGCCTTTTGCCAAGAGGCCGTGATGTGGAAGCGCTTGATGCACCCAAACGTTTTGCCTCTCCTGGGCGTTACTATCAATCCCACCCAGCTCATTTCGAATTGGATGTCTGGTGGAGACCTGCCGGGGTACATCAAGAGGCAGTCCGACGCTGACCGACTTGGGCTCGTGGGTATCCCCCTATCATGTATATCCTACGCTCACCCCTGTTTCCAGGTGACCGATGTCACCAGCGGCCTTTGTTACCTCCACACTTGCAATGTGGTTCACGGAGACCTCAAGGGAGTAGGTCTTTGTTCTCAATCTTCCTTTGTCGCCGTATTGACTCTTGGCCAGGCAAATGTCCTTGTGGACGACTTTGGCCATGCAAAAATCGCGGATTTTGGCCTTGCCATGGTCACTAAAAACCTGGATTCCATTCAGAGCACCTCGGGTCACCATGGCCACACCCCGCGATGGAGTGCCCCGGAGGTCTTGACGCAGGGGACGTACAGCAAAGAAGCCGATATCTTCTCTTTCGCGATGGTCATGATCGAGGTACGTTACAGATGATCCACTCCATGTAGAGCTCCCGTTCACTGTAGTCTGGGATCAAATCAGGTGTTCACTGGCGCAATCCCGTTCAGAGACGATTCATCTTTCATGGCCATGTTGGCCATAACCCAAGGTCAACGCCCGCCGCGGCCAACTCATCCAACCTTTACGGAAAACTTGTGGATATTAGTGCAACGGTGCTGGGATCCCGAGCCTCACTCGCGCCCAGAGGTTTCGGAAGCCTTGCAGATTCTCCTCACCCCGTCAGTCTCTTGTTCGTTCCCGCGATTGTATATTCGTTAACTCCTCTTTCCTGTGTACAGTGAAGAACCGGCCTGGAAGCGGTTGATCAGCCATACCCTCACCGCGCACGAGCGCATGTCCGTGATCGCAACGATTTTTTCGGACGATACCCAGGTCGAGACGGTCAGGCAACTCTCCGCAAACGATGCCCGGACCTTCATCGATAGGATAGATGAGGTAAGTCCCCGCGAAGTCTCATTCAATGGACAAGTTGGTCGACCCGAACCCAAACTTCCGCATTTTGCCAATTAGTCACTGGATGACCTCACACCGGGGATCCGTAGGGGTTGTCTGGGTCATTTACGCAGGATTTGTGGCGACCAAGGCCTGCTTCCGAGTTCGCTACCAATTCCGCTTTGTTACGATCCAGAGAGGCCCGCAGTCCGCGCCGGTGGACGTTCCACTGTGTGGAAGGGTCAATATAATGGCAAGGAGGTTGCAGCCAAAGTATTGTTGGTATCCGAAATGGATGACCTCGGGGAGGTTAGAAGAGTGGGTTCCCGGTGCTGCTCTTGACTTCTTAAGTGCATTAACGACTGATCACATCCAATAGAGGTTCTGCAAGGAGGTTGTAACATGGAAGGCTCTCCATCATCTGAACGTGCTGCAGCTGTTAGGCGTGACAATGACCGAGACCCGGTTCGTGATGGTATCGGAGTGGATGGAGAATGATAATATCAACAAATTTGTGAAGGGGAATCCCGATGCGGATCGGTTGGGACTTGTGTGTTCTTCGTTCAAGGTCCATTTATGTTTGCTTGTCACTGATGATCCCATGATTACTACAGCTAGGAGGCGTCACCAAGGGGTTGATCTATGTGCATGACCAGGGGATAGTCCACGGGAATCTCAGGGGGGTAGGTTTTCGAGCCCGTACCCACCGTCCTGCACACAGCTTACCCAACCCTAAGGTGAACATCCTGATCGATAATAACGGCCACGCCCGTTTAGCAAGCTTCGGTCTGCACACGCAAACTTCGGACCAGCCGACCATTAGGACCTCAGACATATGGGGTGGTCCGTTTCGATGGATGAGCCCAGAACGCCTTGTTCCACGGGAATTTGGCTTGAAGGACGACCGTCCGACCAAGGAATCGGATTGCTATGCATTAGGGATGACGATATGCGAAGTCCTCAGTGGACAGGTGCCATTTGCGCAATACGATAGGGACACCTACGTCGCGTTCGAGATTTTCAACGACAAACGCCCCAACAGACCTCGGGGGGCACGAGGGGCATGGTTTACGGATGAACTATGGGAGATGCTGGGGCTTTGTTGGAAACGTCAACCGGGTGACCGACCGAGTCTCAACAGTGTACTTGAGTGTTTGCAAGGCGCTAGGAGGCCATCGAGGCCACCTTCTGACATGGACGGAGATGGGGATACAGACATCAATTATCAATCTGATTCCACGACGAGCGATCCAGGTATGTGTCCTTTGCTCATCCCAGCCTCATCGTTAATTACTCTTGTAATGTAATAGGACCGCCGATCACGCACGGTGACAACGGACTCTCGGATCCGCCGAATGCGGGTAATCCGAAGGAGGGACGGACTGTTGAAAGGTTGGCTCGCAGTGCCCGGAGGATCTTCAAAGCTGCCACAAGTAAGTTCGGTGGGCATTGACTACAGGACAGGTGATACCCGGCAACCCACTCCAGACTACCTAGCCCATGTACTTGATACGAAGGAGTTGAAATCATTCATTTGACGGATGCAACATGCTCTGCATGAATCTTCGGTGTCACTGGATTGGCATTATTGTGTACGTGCAACACGAGGACCCGTCGGCCTGAAGAGCCATGCGATCATCTGTGGTAAGCTTAAAGGTTCGCGATATACTAACGAAGAGAGAGAAGGTCAAGGGCGTGAGGTAGGTATGCAAATCGGGGGATGAAGAAAGAAAAGGTAGCAGGTTAGGGTGATTAGATGCGAAAAGAGGGATTAGCGATGTCCTTTTTTCCAAATCAACCCCACTACCCATACTGACGGCAGTAAACCCCAACAACACCCGTTCCGTCGGCAATCTGGTGAACCACACCATTGAACCAAGCCACACAGGGCATTATCACCTTCTAGTACAACGTGACGCCTCCGGCCAAATCGACAAACTTGAACACGGCGTTTTAAGTTCACGTTAATTTCTCGCCATCCAGGCCATCGTCTGATGAGCGTTCTTAAGGAGCCTCCGTGTATTTTTCCCGGTCCCTTCTTCCCGTAAAAACAAAATGTCCTGTCGGGTGTTGTTGATGCAGAACTCTCTGTGGATGAGCTCGTCAGCCGGAGGGGTTGACTTTCCAACACGCTTAGGAACACCTACACTTGGCAGACAACAGGGGTGGCGTGGATATTTATCGGCGCTTATCGATGAGGTGCGGGAGATCCTTGAATGGTATTTGTTCGGCCGACGAGAATACGTGAGGTTCCTGACGAAGGGTGCAATCCTGCTAGCCATGGATACCTCAGACTCGTCTGCATCCCCCTCGTCTGGAATTGCGACGGGGCTGACTCCAGCCAAGACAACAATGGTTGATCCATCCTCAGTGGCAGCGGGAGCGGAATCTGGTTTTAAACAGACCAATAGTACCCTTCTACAGAGACATGATCGCGTTTCCCAACCGCAAGCATGACACTGCCTTGAACGCACCCGCAACTTCCGAATCTCACTACGGCGATTGTCCCCGCTGGGGGGTCAGACCGCCACTCAATTCCCCGTAATTGTCTCGCAGAGGTCGTACGAAATGTTCTGACGAAGATAACGGTATCTGAACTGCGAGCGCGGCCAGAGCCGGTAAGGGTGGAGGAGGGTCGAAGAGCGTCCCTTGAGATTCGATACACGTCTTGGTCTCATTGGTGGTGTGGGTTTCCACCAATGCTAGTTTGAGCGTTGCGGTGGGGCTTTCGGACGCGGAATCCAACCTGGGGGATTTCGATATCTTCACCCGTCGCCATCGAAGGGACCACGGTATCGCCCTGGAGGGACAGTAGTCAGTCACCCGCAATCCGGAGGATCGAGAATAGCGCAGAGGAACCCCAACTCACATTCATGCATTCAGTCACCCCAGCTAAAGTCCTTCCCAGCCTCGCTCTCCTCTTCCCATCGAGAACGCAGAGAAGTCGCCCACGGAGAAGCTCACACTCGGAAAGAGTTGACAATGAAAAAGTAGAGGTAAGATGTACGATCCCACTTGCGGGAGAAACAGATGCAATCAGCATGTGAAAGGAAAAACAACTGGCCGGAAACTGACCTGTAGAATGCCTCCAAATCTCTTCGTGCAATCCTCGCTCATGCAAAGTAAGCGACGTTCGGGACAGGGGGCCGAGGGGCATTGAGAATCGCGTCTCACGTCAGAGCGCTTGATGCGGCTTCCAGCAACTCGAAGTTCACGAAGGTGTTTTCATGGACGCGAAACCCATAATTTAGAGACAGGGTAACAGTCCTTGAGTATCTTAGGTTTGTCGTGTGGAACGCAGGCGATGTGGTCGTGTACCCCGGGTTCGTCGTCATGGTTTGGGAGGAAGTCATGCGCTAGTGGCGGTCAACCCCTCCGATAGGGCGCAGCAGTGAAAAACGCGTCGCGTTTCTCACCAACAGTCTCTAACCCGTGCACCGCCGGCCTACCTCCCGACCACCGGATGAGTTTCTCCTCACCACGACGACACAAAGTCTTGCAATGAACCCCATACGCCCCACCAATTCCTACATGTACGGCAACACTTTGGGCGCCGAATCGACTCTGCAAGAGCGTCAACCGTTAACCAGCAAGGGCGGTCAAAGCCTATTACTCGACGGGTTCGAAGGGTTCGGCCCAGCTCGGTTTTACATGATTATTTTCGATTGCGCTATCTCATAACGGTGTTGCTCACCGTTCTTGGAACCTACCGACCTAAATCCCCTTTCGACTCGCACGAACGAAGATGGCGTTGTCACGATTTTCCCGGTCCCCAGTGCTCCGTCTGAAGGTCCAGTTATCCTCATAGCGGGCAAATACACGCGGGACTTGACGGATATCTCTCATGTCCCGAACATAATGCATAAGATATGGTCGTAACGTGGATCGTCCGGCGTATCACGGTCCATGCCCCCTCCGTCAATATATTCGCCTCATGGGCCGGGTGAGGCTTCCGGCACCTACGCACACCTTCCTATCTGCCACTCGCTCCCCTCGTTAGGTACACCTCATGTCCTCACCCAGTTCCCCGGCCTTGCAACGACTCCATCTCCTCGACAGCTCTTCACCTGACTTTGATGACCAACTCAGCAACGTGCTTTATGGGGAGGAATATAAGCGATGTGTGCCGAACCTTGAAGGTGATGATTTGTCGTGGCTCGTCGACTATTTGGACAAGGTACGCCGCCCCATCGCCATTCCCAACTCTCCACTTAAGCCAGCATAGACACTCGATGGCCTCGATCCTTCTTGCGCTGCTTCCCGGAGGTGTCTACGCGAACTTAGAAGTAGATGCGGCACTAGCGGGACACTCCCAACATCATACACACTTCCTTGCCATCTTCTCAATGTTGATCCCAGCCCATTCGCCTCAGGAGGTTACGGCGATGTGTACATGGGGACCCTCGATGGTTCGAGTGTTTGCATCAAACGTGTGCGGGTATACGCTAAGGGTGATCCAAAGAAGGCCACTAGGGTGTGTTTCAACCCCGTAGCTTTCACTGTTCAGCATCGCTAACGAAATTCACAGATCTTTTGCAAAGAGGCCATAATGTGGAAGCGCTTAACACACCCAAATGTTTTACCGCTCCTGGGTGTCACTATCGCTCCCCCCCAGCTCGTTTCGAATTGGATGCCTGGTGGTGACCTGCCGGAATATATTGAGAAGCATGCCGATGCTGACCGCCTTGGACTCGTAAGCATTCCTCCTCATTGTTTATCCCACGCTCACTTCCATCACTAGCTATCTGACATCGCTAAGGGTCTCGAATACCTACACACTTGCAATGTGATTCACGGGGATCTCAAGGGAGTAAGCGGTTGTTCTCAATCTTCGTTTACTGTCGCATTGACACTCGGTCAGCTAAATGTCCTCGTGGACGACTCCGGTCATGCATGTATCGCGAATTTCGGCCTCGCCACGGTCGCTAAACACCTGGATTCCATCCAGAGCACCTCAGGCCACCACGGCAACACCCCGCAATGGACTGCGCCAGAAGTCTTGATGGGGGGGGTGCACACCAAGGAAACCGACATTTTCGCTTTCGCAATGGTCATGATCGAGGCACGTTACGGATGATCCACTACGTGTAGAGTTCTGACCCATTGGCGTTTCCGGATAAAATCAGGTGTTTACTGGCGCACCTCCGTTCAGCAACAGTATATCTTCTGTGGTAATATTGGCCATAGTTGGGGGCAGGCGCCCATCACGGCCAACCCATCCAACCTTCACAGACAAGTTGTGGACGTTGATGCAACGTTGCTGGAATCAAGAACCTCACTTGCGCCCAGAAGTTTCAGAAGCCCTGCAGATTCTCCTGACCCCGTCAGTGTCCCACCTATCCCGGCGATGGTACATTCGTTGACACCTCTTTCTCATGGGTAGTGAGGAACCAGCCTGGAAACAGTTGATCAGCCACCCCCTCCCCGCTCACGATTGCATGTCCCTGATCACAACGATCTTTTCGGACAGTACCCAAGTTGAAATGGTCAGACAACTCAACGGGGATGATGTCCAGGCCTTTATAGACAAGATAGACGAGGTAAGCCCTTGTTCAGTCTCACGTTCAAAGGAAAAATCATTCGACTTTGATTCAAACCCCCGCATTTTGTCAAATAGACATTGGATAACCTTGCACCAGAGATCCGCAGGAGTTGTCTCAAGTATTTACGCAGGATATGTGGTGACCAAGCCCTGATCCCAAGATCGCTGGCAGTTCCACCTTGTTACGACCCGGCAGAGAACCCGATGTACCGCTGTGCAGATTTCGACATGTGGAAAGGCAAATATAATGGCAAGGATGTCGCAGCCAAGGCTGTGCGAGTACAGTCATTGAGGAAATTCAGGGAGACCAAAAAAGTGAGTCGTTGGTTGTGCTCCCGATCTATTGTGCGTTAACAACTGGCCATATCGTGTAGAGCTTTTGTGGAGAGCTTGTGGTATGGAGGGCTCTCCACCACCCAAACGTACTACCGCTGTTAGGTGTGACGATGACCGAGAACCAGTTCGTGATGGTATCGGAGTGGATGGAGAATGATAACATCAACAAATTTGTGAAGGGGAATCCCGATGCGGATCTGTTGGGACTTGTGTGTTCTTCGTTTGAGGTCCTGTATTCGCTTGTCACTGATGACCGCCCGACTACTGTAGCTTGGAGATGTCACTAAGGGGTTGATCTACATGCACGACCAGGAGATAATCCATGGGAATCTCAAAGGGGTAAGTTGCTGAACCCGTAGTCGCTGTCCTGCACGCAGCTTACCCAACGCCAAGGCGAAGATCCTGATCGACAACAACGGTCGTGCCTGCTTAACGGGCTTCGGTCGATTCATGGTGGTCTCTGACCAGTTTACCGACTCACTCTCAACTGTGGAGGGTGGCACCCTTCGGTGGATGAGCCCGGAATGTCTCAACCCGGAAGGGTTTGGTTTGAAGAGTGGTCGTCCCACCAAGGAATCAGATTGCTATGCGTTGGGGATGACGATATACGAAGTCCTCA
>Ga0307517_10001014_pt1 | contig 47744 bp, 39 predicted proteins | sample 23_EM_MG_FD_194515 | JGI IMG/M metagenome (GOLD analysis project Ga0307517, IMG submission 194515) | Populus trichocarpa ectomycorrhiza microbial communities from riparian zone in the Pacific Northwest, United States - 23_EM | ecosystem: Host-associated > Plants > Roots > Unclassified | place... | reverse complement strand
CGTAGGGGTCCGTGTCCTGATTGCGTCAGGACGGACGGCGCCAAGTAACGCAAAGTCAGGACGCAACGTCGATCCGACGTTGCGTCCTGATTCGCGATTTGCGTTCCGGCGTCAGGTGCGTCAGACACACAGGACGCACAGAACGCAGGGTATTATTTTTGCTGATGAATGAACTTGGACCCGGGCCAGCCCAGTCATATAACACGAAATCAGCAATTCACGCACTAAAAGAATTCAGCCAACAGCTTTTACCATTGACTCAAACCATTGAGGCTCTATTTCAGACTTTGCTCCTGGAGGAGCATTCGAAATACACCGCAGTCTATGAGACCATTTACGATGAGAAAGCTGACAATGTTGACGAGGCATTTGGAATATACACCTCCCGCTCACTTGTCATCAATGCGAATACCAATAACGATAAGGATCTGGAGGACGTATGCGATGGGTGGTGTGCGATAGTAGTATTTGGAGACTTTGAGGGTGGCGATGCCTGCTTTCCTGAGCTTGGAGTGAAGATTGATTGTACCCCTGGTATGTAGAGACTCCCGCCCATCTTATCCAATTACAATAAATGACTAAGATATATTCTCTAGGTTCCATTATTTTCATGCGTTCCTATGCAGTGGAACATTATATTGGCTCTTTTGTGGGAAATCGGTGTAGTGTTGTCCACTGTACACATCAAGCAGTGCACGATGCATATGTGGAGAAGATGGGGAAGCTATTGTGGGAGTTCAATAAGAGGCCTAAATGGTGGCAGAAGTTGCGCATGCATCTGCATGTATAATAATGTTCCTAATCATTCAAGTTGATTTTTCTATTTAGTATGGGTATATACCTTTGAGCTTAGCCTGCCCTCGTTTGCAAGGCTGTGCCCCCAAAATCATACCTCCAAACCATACGCCCAAAGCCATACGCCCAAAGCCATACGCCTATAACGATACACCCAAAACCATACGCCCAAAGCCAAACCATACGCCCAAACCCATACACCCAAAACCATGCGCCCAAAACCATGCTCCCAAAAGCCATACGCCCAAAGCCAAACCATACGCCCAAGCCATACACCCAAACCCTGCGTCCAAAACCATACGCCCAAAAGGCATACACCCAAAGCCAACCCATACGCCCAAAGCTATCCACCCAAAACCATACGCCCAAAACCATACGCTCAAAAACATACACCCAAAACCATGCCCCCAAACCATATGCCCAAAAGCCATACGCCCAAAGCCAAAACATACGCCCAAAGCAATACACCCAAAGCCATACGCCCAAAACCATACGCCAAAGAGAGTCACATAAACCATAGCTTTTTATACACCATAGTGAGCGCCCAGTTTAACCAACTATCTGCAAGTTTAGGGTAAGTGATTGCCTGAACCTCAGACCAGATTTAAATAGTGGCTAGTATTTGAGTGGATGGCTTGCAAGGCATGTGAGACGTGACGCCTAAACCAATAATCTTAGAATGAAAAGCCCAAAACTGAATTCCCAAAGCCATAAGCCCAAAGCCATACGCCCGGAATAAGATCACGAGATGATAAGCCGGAGACCATATCCTCAGGAAGATAGGAATCGTGCATACACCACTATACAACTATACGCTTAGAGTTATGTACCCAGAATCATATGCTTCGAAGTACTTACAAACATACCTAGATTATACACTTACAATCATATACTGAGAGCGATTTCCAAACACTATTTATCTCAAACTAGTAGCCCAAATCATAATGATAATGTGAGAACTATAGTCAAATCCTATCTTTGGAAATAGTTGCCGGATTGCTATATGAAATATACAAATAGTGGAGTTATCATACTAGACATACAAAATAATTAGAGGGTGTTTGGCCAGCCAATTCTTATCTCAAATTCTGATTTCAGATCAGAATTGAGAGGCCAGACACCCGTTAGATTTCAACCTGCTATTTGTTTAGTCATATAATATCACTCGTAGGAATAAGTGGGGCCCCGCACAGGGGCAAGTGAGGGGGACGAGAAGACGGGGGCCGTGTAAGCAATCAGCGGGGAAAGTAAAATACCCGCCCCGCCCCATAACCTGGCCAGGGCCCTGTGGCATACGGGGCGGGGAGGAACCACAAAGAGTTGACCCCGGGCCGCAGTAACAGCAGGGTCTCAAAGTGGAAACCCGCCCCGCCCCGCCCTGTAACGAAAACTACTGGCGGGCGGGGGTATCTGGGGGGGAGTACGGGAGGAGAGACGTCGCGGCCGCAAGACGTCCGCAAAAGAGCAGCATAGGAATGGGTGCATTAGGAGCGAAGGCATGAAGAGGCTAGGCGCTGGGGCAAGAGGATCCGTGGGGTGGCTGCGCCAGGGGGTGTCAAATGCGTCAGGACGCAAAAAGGGCCGCTTCGACTGCGTCCGGACGTGGACTTGCACCTGCGGACGCATTGGACGCAGCCCTTTCCCTTCCGCATGGAATGAGCCTTGGCGGACACACCCAGAACCGGAGTTTACGTTATAAGCGCCTGGAACGTCCGGCCCACAGGGTGAGCGGGGAGAGCCAGAACGCTAGGTATTCTTTTTGCTGATGTTCATCACTAAAGATGACCCCTTCAAAGTCCTCCTTTGTCCAATTCTTATACTCCATAGCCCAAGCCAATCTCTTAACAGCATGCTGATCCTTTAGGAGAGCTCCTTTCCTAGCCCTCCACTTCTTAATGATGACTGATGCCAAACCTTTCTTGACAGTATCAAGGGAGGCATGAGGAGCAACATCATTGCGCAATTCTGATAAAGTCTTATGGCATGCCTTCTTAGACTCTCTGAGTAGGCGGCGACAAGTTCTGATAGTGATAATTTTGGGTCTTCCAGGTTTTGGGAGAGTGTTTGCATCACCCCTCTTTTGGAAGCGATTATGGAAAGTTTGAACTGTACTCTTAGGATGATGTAAGAGCTCTTCAATTTCTGAAAAAGAGATTTCTTTTTTTCTCAGAGCAACAATTTTCCCTTTCTCAAACTCAGTGAGGTAGCCTGTCTTCTGGGGAGGCATTGTGGTTGAGGGGTGGTTGATCGGAGAGGTGTGGTTTTTTGAGCTGTCGCTAGGTAACCACCGATCGGAGGAATACTTTTGCCCTAGTACTTTAAGATGCTATTTGAAGCAGTTTGGAATAAAGTGTGTATACAAGAAGCATTATTTTTGATTTTTAAATTTAACCTTCAGATTCTGATTCTCCATCTCTAAAAGTACTTTCTAAGATATTTTCAATGTGGTATCATTACTAGTTGTGCAGCTAATAAAATATACATTTGGTGTTCCAGTGGTTGCCATGCTGAGCCGCATCGGGGTACCAAGCCGGAACCCCGTAAAATACGTTATACAAAAGGGGATAGCCTCTGCATCCATATTTTTTTAAAAATTGCGGTAGCATCCTATGTAGTAATCCAATGTGCATCTTGGAAACGTTGGTCCAAACGACTGAGCACGATAGGCAGAGATTTCCAGTCCCGATGCTTTAGGAAGCGGGGGCTAAATTAATCCAATACGACTCTAGCAACGAGGACTAAGCGACAAGGAAACCAGGATAAGGGGATCATAAGTGCAAAAGTCTTCAGATGGGCGGGGAAGTTCTCCCTTTGCATACCTAGCTAACTGGCAGCAACGACAGAAGTATATAAAACGCAAGAAGCCATCCTCTATCCATCATCATATATGTCTATTTAATCCGCCGAGGTCTCCCTTTCTATGCATGACACTCAAGCTAAGAAAGGAAAGACAAGCCATGCAAAGACCTACACACATGCCACTCTTCCAGCATCCTTCCGATGCTCGCAACCTCCCTAGACCTTCGTGGCCTCTGCCCGATACTCCCAGCATTCTTCCAACGGCCTCCAGCGAGAACGGTTTCGCCCCTGCAACTGCCACAATGGTGGCTGTTTAGAGTAAGGAGAACACCCAGGAATCGAACAAGGAATCGAGCAGATTGCTGGTATCCCGGATACAAAACTAGCGTGATGTTGATATGAATGATGATTGAGGGTGATGATGGTGGGCTAGAACGACTCACAGGCTATAGGAAATGTTAACAGTTATCCAGTACCCATAGTTCTAGTAACAATGAAATCAGATTACTCACTTCCTGTTGCATAAAGTGTTGGTAGAGGAGCGCTGTGTCAACGAGAGAAGCTGGAGGAGAGGAGACGGTTACTGACAAGCTGAAAAGCAATAACGTAATTTACGGGGATGCGGCTCACGACAGGGATCCGGCTCACCCATAGCAACCATTGGAAAATCAAATCTACATTTGATTATCACAACAAATAAATGAGATACTACCCCGAGAATCAAGCCACAGGTACTTTGAAATATAGAGAATCTGAAAATCTAGTTTTTATTCCCTGATGATAAATTGTTATTCTGATATAGAGGTTTAAATATTTCCTATTTCATATCTAAAGTGTGGTTTTTCATAAGCATAAAAAAATTGAAACCCCTGGAAGAATTACATAATAAAATAGATAGAAGGATAGTAAAAGTCTTAGATATTCAGAATAACCAGGTTTTAATTTTCTTCATAATCATTTTTGAAAGCCACAGTGATCAAAAATGAGGTAGAAAATACGTGCAAATTACATACAAATTGCATCAATTTTACCATGTAATATCTACATACGTAGTTGGCGGATGAACTCAATTTCTTGGAATCCCTTTGACTATCATATCTTAAGATAGTGTATAAACTTTCAAGGTAAATGAAAAAGTTTTACATACTTTGTGCATTGGTCATTATCTAACTATGAAATAGTTAGAATAAATTCTTATCGTATATTTATTTTGCTTTAATAACTTATTTAAACCAACACTGAGTTATTACATTAGGTTATAAGTTCTAGGGAGTCTAGCAGCACTGTTTACAGCTAGGTTCAATAATAGCTGTTGATCAGATTCTATATTAATTGCCTTTAGTTACAATCAATAATACTCTTTCTACTACTTATTATAATCAATATACACTTCAAACTATGCCCCATACTGTCTACTCTAGTGCACTAAACCTGATCTTATTGGTAATAGACTTGTAGTTAGCTCAACGATTTGATTTCAACTAGTTCATGATTAATATATTGTTTTTTAGTTAAATAGCTATCAGCTTTAAGAACTTGTATGAAATATAGAGGGCTATATTTATTTGACTTCAAACTTCATATACTAACTTCAGATATCATCATAAAGGTTATTCCAAGATATTGAGTTCATCCGCCAACTACGTATGTAGATATTACATGGTAAAATTGATGCAAATTGTATGTAATTTGCACGTATTTTCTACCTCATTTTTGATCACTGTGGCTTTCAAAAATGATTATGAAGAAAATTAAAACCTGGTTATTCTGAATATCTAAGACTTTTACTATCCTTCTATCTATTTTATTATGTAATTCTTCCAGGGGTTTCAATTTTTTTATGCTTATGAAAAACCACACTTTAGATATGAAATAGGAAATATTTAAACCTCTATATCAGAATAACAATTTATCATCAGGGAATAAAAACTAGATTTTCAGATTCTCTATATTTCAAAGTACCTGTGGCTTGATTCTCGGGGTAGTATCTCATTTATTTGTTGTGATAATCAAATGTAGATTTGATTTTCCAATGGTTGCTATGGGTGAGCCGGATCCCTGTCGTGAGCCACATCCCCGTAAATTACGTTACAAGCTAAGTATCAGTTACAATCCGCACGCGAGGGGATCGGGATTTGCGTACGAACTGAGAGGGAAAAGCAGGAATCGGTTAGCCTTCGGTACACCAAGTGGATTCAGAAGGCATACTTCCTGTTATGACAGGTGAGGGTGTAGTTAGTTTGCAATCCGATGAATTGACCGGGGCCAAGTAGTAATAGATGACGTACAGCCTGTAAAGGGGCGACCGGCAGATGAGAAAAGTGGAAACCAGAACCAATCGAGAAGATAAAAGAGAGCTCACCACCTGGAGTAAGCAAGAGGGCAGGTATTAGCAATTACCATGTCTCAGACTTGTTATTCATGGTTCACTTACATTCTACATTACCCAGGAATCCCAAGGTCAACAATTGTCCTATCCTAGAATCGTGATTTGTCGCATTCGCTTACCTCCTGCAACGTACTGAGGTTAGCGATTGCTGCATCCCTGAACCGTGCTTGATCATGTTGACTTACATCCTATAATATTCACCGATCCATTGGTCAGCGATTGTCACATCCATGAACCGAGGTTGGTCAAGTTCGCTTACTCGCTACATTGTAACACTCAGCCATACAGATATAAGCAATTATTCCGTCTTAGCACCATTGTCGATCCACTTCACTTACCACCTAAAACATGTAGCAATGCCCGGGTTAGCCATTGTCTAGTCGCAGCACAGTAGTTAGACTTACCCACTACAACACTCAGCAGCGATCCGGAGGTTAGCAACTATCACGTCTCAGAACGATGGTTGGTCGTGATCACTAACAGCCTGTGACATTCGAGGATCGAAGGGTCAGACATTGTCCCGTCTCAGAGTCGTGTTTGGTCTGGATTGCTCACCGCCTGTAACATTTCACCACCCAAACGTCAGCAGGTGCCTCACCTCAGAACCATATTTGGTCATGTCCACTTACTCGCTATACCATTCCAACCAGTGAGATTAGTAATTGCTTCGTCTCAGTACCACTGGTGATCTAGTTCTCTTACCTCCTACAACACGTAGTGATACAGAGGTTAGCATTTTCTCGTCCCAGAAGTGTTTGATTGTTTTCCCTTACCCGCTTCAAGACTCGGCAATCTTGAAGTCAGAAATTGTCTCATCCCACAACTCTAGTTTGCCATGTTGACTTACCAACTACAACACTCAGCGATCAGCAATTTCGTCCTACAACTGGTCTTGGCTATGCACACTTACCAACTACAATACCCCGTGATCTAGTGGTTAGAAATCATCACCTTCCAGAACCGTGGCAGATCCTGTTCACTTACTCGCTACAACTCTCAGGGACCCAGTGGTCAGTGATTGTCTCATCCCAAAACCGTAGTTGACAGTGTTCACTTACATCCTACAACATGCAGCGATCTAGAGGTCAGCAATCGCCTCGACTCACAACTCTGTTTGGCCCTGTTCGCTTACCCACTAGAACACTCCGTGATCAGAGGTAAGTATTTGCCTCTTCCTGGGACTTTCGTTGATCATGTTTGCTCACATTCTACATGCAGCGATCCAGATGTCAGTAATAGTGGCTTTAGAACCGTACCTCAGAACGGTTGTTAGTCCTGTCCACTTACCCACTACCGCCCACAGTGATACAGAGGTCAGAAATTGTCTCATCTAGGAACAGTAGTTTCACTAGGTTCACATACCGTCTGAAAAACCCAGGGATCCCAAGGTCAGCACTTCTCTAATTCCCGAACCGGTTCACCATGTTCACCTACCATCTTAATCACTCAGCGACCCAGAAATTAGCAATTGTCTTATCCCTAAACTGGGTATGACCATGTCCACCCACCTCCTAAAACAATCGTCAATCCAGAGGTCAGCAATTACCTCCCACAACTGGGTTTATTCGTATCTCCTTACAGCCTAAAACACTCGGCAAATGTGAGGTCAGCAATTCCTTCTTCTGAGAGCTGCAGTCGGTCGTATCCACTTACAGCCTACAAGATTCATAGATCCAGAAGTCAGCAATTGGCTCGTCCCACAGCGGTAGTTGGTCGTGTTCACTCACTTTCTAAAACACTCAGGCAGACAGAGATCAGCAATTTTCTTCTCAGCACCGGTGTTGACCCAATTCAGTTACCTTCTACAATGCTCCGCAATGTGGAGATTAGCAATTCTCGCTTCTCAGAACAGTGTTTGATCATGTTCACTTACTCGCTTCAACACTCCGGGATCCTGAGGTCAGCAATAGTCTCGCCCCGAAGTGTAGTTGGTTGTGTTCACTTACACCCTGCCAGGCACCGCAACCTAGACGTCAGCAACCACCTCGCCTCAAAACAGTATTTGATCATATAACTTACCGCCTAAAATACTCAGCGATCCGGCCGTCAGCAATTATCTAGTCCCAGAATTGTTGTTGATCCAATGCACTTACCACCTGGAATGCCCATCCGGTCAGATGTCAACAATTACCCCGTTCCAAAATTTCGTTCTGCCCGGCTACTCACCAGCTATAGCATTCGGAAACTGGCGCATTAGTTATCGCCTTTACCATCACAGCTATCTACTAGGTATCATACCTCCTATATTTCTCTTCTTATCAGTAATTTTTCCTTTTTTGTCGCCTGGTCTCGCTGGATTTGACTTACGATCTACATCCCATTGGCCAATCGAATATTAGCCACAATTCCTGCCCAACCTGCACAACACGGTGTCCTTACCCTCTAAAACACCTCACCGGATCACATCAGTATCTCGACTCTACAAATACATGTTTCTTGGACTTCGACTTACCCTCTACAATACGGAACATGTCCTCTATCAGCCTCAACTCCCTTTGATAATAGTAAATTCACCTACGGTCTGCAAAACAGTTTCAGTTTATTGTCAATGTTGCCCAAGTCACATTTGACAGAAAGACTGCTTACACGTAAAATGTCATACTCCTTTCTGTGTAGATAGGCATTGACTCCGCTCTCCATTAAGGTCTTTGTTATATTCCTATCTTTCCTCAGAGCTGCTACGTTCAATGCCGTGCCATAGCCCTGCGATCGAATATTAATATCTCCTCCTTCCTTCAATAGTCCCTCGACTACTGTTCCCTGCCCCAACCACGACGCTATCATCAAATGTGTAAAATCATTCGGGAATGGATTATACTGCCCACTGTTTTCCCAATACACCTTAAGCCATGTCAAAAATCTATTGGATCCACTTTCGCAAATCCGGCGTGTAGGCTCAAATAGATCCGTCTGTAGATTGAGCGCATCCCGGAAATGGCCAGCCCAGTGGCTAGCTGCATAATGAAGAAGGGTATACTTCTCTGAATACTTGCGGACCTCCGCCCCCGTGGCATTCGGAGAGATTGGGTCGTCTTCGAAGTCTTGTAGGGAAAGGTAGGACATACAAATATCGGCTAGTATAAAGTTAGATTTGATCGGGCAAATGGTATACTCCCCCCGACCAGCCGATGTGTCTTTAATCAGGAACTCCTTGGCCGTTTGGTGAACCAAGTAGACTTTTGAATCCTCAATCCGCACGAAGGCCCCACAAAACCATTTCACTACCCTCTCGATATCTTGGGAGAGATCTCCTAGGTCATTCATGGTGGTGTGATCCCGTCTGATTGTAAATGCCACATATACTTCGTTAAGTGTAAGAGGCCTTGCGGCTCCGACCACAATATGCAGTAATTTTAGAGCCTTTTTGGGGTCTGGGCTTCTGCTGAGAATGCTGGTGTATAATTCTGATAGATCGCCAGGTGGTGCAGAGACAAGGGTTGTAATATCGTCTCGTGAGTTATCCATGCTAACCCGCAAAATCTCAAGAATGAGAGAGACCCAAAGAAAGGTCCCATCAGCGGAAGATTTGAGGAGCTCTCGTACGGATCCAAGCCCGCCAGGTCCCTGGCACCTTGACTCTAGGTCCTTAATTCCTGCATTGATAACACGGGTCACGTCGGCAGTAATACAGCGGAACTCAGGTTTCCCCTTGAATTGAATCATCGTTGCGCATGAGCCAAGTTCTTTCTCGATTCGGTACGGGCGGCCTGTAACTAGGAATCTTAACAAGGTATTAGAGGTCTGTGGCCCCAGGAGCCTGGTGAAGTGACGGATGAGCCGAGCTACAGTCCCTTCATCGCACTCATCCAAGGCGTCCACCACACAAATTACCTCGCCGCACTCCTCATCAGCCACCGCCTGAACCAAAATATCCCACAAGGTATCTACCTCCTCCGTAAATCTCTTGCCTTGGGCCTGAAATGCTTTCACCGCATACTTGGAGAGTGTCTCCCTCTGCTCAAAAAGCTGATGGAGGATGGCGCAAAGAGCAAATGTTGGGCTCCTCTGCTCCTCGCTGTCGTCCTTAAAGAAGAAATAGCAAACGATGGTGTCTGGGCGGAGTTTTAGATGCCTTACGAGGAACGCGGCGATGACAGACTTCCCGCAACCTGGGCCCGCTGATAAACAGAGGAGACCTGATGTCTTCTTTCCCAACCACTCTTTATACCCCGGATGTTCTGTAACCCAGGTGCAAGTTCCTTCCACTGGCTCACGAATAAGACCAAGGTGCGACTGGTATATCGATGTGTATAGGCATTGCAAAATTTCGGCAACGTTCGGTGGCTGGTTTTGGCTGTTAGGGAAATTGTAAGTGGTGTTACCGGAGTTGAAGTTATTATGAGAACCGGTGTTGCCACTATAATCGCCCTGGATAGTGGGGCTGGCGGTATAGCGACTAGAATTAGCGATTCGCCCGGCTAATTCACACAAAAGACAATCTCTGAGCCTACCAGTGGGATATAGGGTTTTCCTCGCAACGAGTGATTACGATATGCGTAGCAATGTTTCGATCGCCGAGAGTATTGCCGGGCATCGGGCTAGAAGCACAGCTCCCACGATCAGTGAATTGAACGGCCAATCTATACAAAGGAGAACGTCGCCACATACCGTTCGAGTGTGGAATTCTCCTCGTAAGCAGTGTTGCTATTATACGAATCGCTGGTGTTAGTATCATCGGCTTGGGTATTCTGGGGCACCGGGCTACAGGTATAGTTGCGGAGATTAGTCATTTGAAGGGCCAATGTATACAAAGGACAAACTGGGAGCATACCGTTCAGGTGCGGAATAGTCGTCTGAATCAGTGATCCTGTGATACGAACCGGTGATCTCGGTATCAAGGCTCCCTCCCCTAAGATCGGCTCCGTCGTTGAACACCTCCTCTTGTGGCCCCGGGAAAGACGCCGTGAGGCTCCTATTATGGATAGATGCCGATGTAGCACTAGCAGAATCAGTGGCATGGTGGTCCGATTTGCCCTCGTCAAAAACCTCAGCGAACGAGCGGAACGATCTGGAAGTTGTTGGCCGAGTGTGGGCTTCTCCCTCGCCAGACTCTGAGCGGGTTGGTGGCGGCGGGGTTTTGGTGGCCGCGGCTTCATCTATAGCCCTCTGTGCTACACTTGGAAGGGTAGATCTAGACGGCGAGGTGGCAGGGATTGTCTGCTTAACGCCCAACTTGCCAAAGAGGCCTCCCCATCGAGACCTGCCGGACTCTGGAGAGCCAACCTCACCAGAGGATCTCTCTTTCTCTTCCTTCTTCTCCCTCTTCTCTCTCTCTTTCTCCTCCCTCTTCTCCTTCTTTTCTCTCTCAATACGATCCTTCTTTTCTTTCTTACTCTCGGTCACTTCCACCATTTGAGAATCATCGCTATGATATGTAACACTGCTCTTTCTGGATCTGCGCCCAGGCATCCACCCATCCATGATAGAAGCTGGGGGAGTGGTGTGAGGTGTATTGGCCGACTGATCAGGACCAGCACGAGGCTCTACTTCTCCCGGACCGCCCTGCAAATGAGATTTGTCACCGCCGCCTCCAAATCTCTTCAGCACATTAGCTGTAAGAGCCATTTTGCGGGCGGTATCCGCAGATCTCCTTTCAAGATCAGGAGGTGAGGGCTCCAAAGAAACACCACCAGAGCCGGGAGTCATAGAATCAGCCCGCGAATCTGAGCTCACCGAGTCGGAAGTTGTCGACCGCCCAAAAAGCGATCCCGTCCTCTGTGTTCTGGACCTGGACCGGGAATCACTTCTCAAGACCTCGGGAATTCTGGACATACTCCTGCTTCTGCTGTGCTTTGTCTCTTCCTCCTCCACGGAGCGTTGGTCAACAGGTGTAGGTTTGGTAGCTTCGGGGGTCGAGGTAATCGCTTCACCTAAAACGAGCCCAGGATTGAATCCCGCATCTTGAGCCGCTGCCATTGAAATCGCCATAAATTCCTCATCCTCCTGTTTCATCTCTTCGGTAGATCTGCGGCTTGGTGGTGTGGGAGTAGCGGAGCGTGATCCTTCCCGGCTGTCCCGAGTGCTTTGTCGCGAAACTGGAGTAGCGGCGGTAGGCGTATCGTCCGTAGTTCCCCCTGTAGGAGGCGCAAGATACACCGAGGATCCCGGGACAGCTTCGCCTATGAAGAAATTAGCTTAAAGACTATCCTCAAGATCACAAGGCATCATACCATCAGACTGTGGTGGCTTCGAGTAATCCTCAACCTCCGCGAACCCCGCACCAGACCCGGCAGCGGGCCTCTTGGTCTCTTCCCACATCTGAGAATCGTCACTATGATAATTGACGCTGCTCTTTCTGTCCATTTCTTTTGTTATCACGAAAGACAAATGGAGGTGAGTGGAGAACAATAGATATGTGTGGTGATGGATGGATGGATCAGGATGATTTCATTAAGATATTTTTCTCCTCCTATCTTTCCCGTCAGTTTAGATAGTGCGCCCTTCGGTACGGTACCGGTATTCGATTTGTATAAAAAGTGCGATCTCTTGGTCACGCGCAACTACTCGAGTACCTGTACGGCCCTGTTCGGAACTACTGCTCAATTACAGTTTAGGTATCAAATTTAGGAGGAATGTACAGCACTGCTGCTGCAATTGGACCGATCTATGATAACTTGGCAGATGCACAACCGACATGTGTGCTCATGTACGAGTACTCGAGTAATGAGCTAGTTTTCCCAGCAGCGGAAGCGGCAACACAAACCAATGATATACTGCGCACGGTTTCACGGCATGCGCAGTCCCAGGTCAGGCATAAAATGCGAGTACAAGCACAGTACCGTATCGTACTCAGTACTAGTACATGGATGTGCATGACCAAAATCTCATTGGGTGGCGGTTCACCAGAGAAACATAACCCTGAGTGGATCGCTATTTCCTTTCGTCTCGGTCAACTTTAGGCGAATATAGCTTGTTTCTCGGGTGCCTACCCTTTAACACAATTTACGGAGGTACAGGGCATAAGTTTTGTAGGTTCCACAAGCGAGGTTTGCTGCCCTCACTCCCTGTGTAACCTACAAAACTTATGCCCTGTACCTCCGTATCTATCAAGAGATACTTGTAACTCACCGCCGGCCCCTGCCGAGAAATAGAAGCCTGGTGTTTTTAGACGAGCTAGTTGCCGCGTACCTCTAATTTTGGAGAAAACCTTTAGAATATGAGACCATGGGCTTGGCGGTCAACCCTTTCGGATACCAGAAATTTACCATCGAAAAAGTGAAACCTTGACAGGGGCGACCCACATTGTAACGAACAATAAAATATCTATACACCCTGGCGTATAATTTTATCCCTCAAACCATGCAAAGAAATTGAAAGATTTCTTTGATCCTCCCAGCGTTTTTACGGAATTTTCCACAATTTTTTAGTGATTTCCGAGGGATTCCCGGCATAAAAAACCACTCTAGGCCTACCACTTTCAAGAGAGCAGACCAACACACAGGAAGCCATTCTGAGGGCAGAAAAATAAATATACGACCTTGGCTGCATATGGTGATCCTTTCACACTTTATCTCCCAATTTCTCCTCACCATTTTATCATGGCGGAAGGAAGGGAGCGACGGTTCCATGGAAAGGTTTCACTTTTTCATCCGAACGGGTTGACCGCCAAGCGCATGGTACCGGTATCCTAAAGGTTTGCTCCCACAGGCCAGACGAGGCACCAGAAATCCGAACCGATGGCTTGCAATTTCTAAACCCTAATTCCAAAGATCTTGCGGTACGCGGGGGGGGGAACAGGCCACAGATTTTCGATCAACGTGTCTCCAAGATAGCACGCCGAATACCGGATCCAGCCAACATAAAATGCGTTGCTACAGAGAGCCGGCGCAACCTATCTCCCAGACCCAACCAAAATTGCCTCTCGCGAACCCTGTGGACACATCTCCCAACTGAGCACGCGCCACAATTGATGCAGAAAGTCCCCCCCACCTCTATTCTTGGTGAAACCACGTCAAGAATTGACCACCGGTGAACCTACCCTACCCGGCAAAGCAGGCTTCGGTCGGACGGTTCGGAACATTCAAATAGCCAAGCCTAATACGCGTACTACAAGTAGGGTAGATGGTAGAAACCGAAATGTTCCTAGTATGAATTCGACGCAAGGTGAGAACACTCCTAATACTAATTGAGATACTAATTAGAATCATAGTGCCAGCTAGAACCCAAACACCGGAAGGAATCGAAATCTCGGACAAAACTCAAATCGCTGGTAGCCGAACACGGATTAGACTAAGTCAACAATGCACGCACTGGAGGTGGGGGATTCCGGGTAACTAGACATCGGCTAGGTGTATCAAAACTTTATTAGTCAAGGCCGTGCGACTACATCATCACTGGCGGGAAGGAAACATTTTCTTGTCTCAGTCGATCTTTTCCTTGAAAATCCGCTAAGCTTCTATGCTCCTATGCCTTACCTCTAGAGACCGTTGCAAGCAGTTACAGTCTCCACAGTATCTCTAAAAAGACCAGGTGACGAACACTGATCAACATCTACTCTTTACTCGGTAGAGTGTCCCCGATTGTGGGCCTGAGAGCATGCGGGCGGAGGGTGCTTGCTACAGCCATGGCACGAGTACTAGGTCGCCGATAGAAAACAATTGCGCTATTGCAACTTGATCTTGTAGTGGAAAATTAACAAGCGGCAACATAAAAAAAATCCTCTTTGGCGGGGAATTGAACCCCGGTCGTCCGCGCTCAGAGTAAACTGACAGGCGGAAATACTAACCACTATACTACCAAAGACTGATATATTAGCAGGAACCTATATCAGCTACACTAACGTATGATGTCACTTTTGCCAGGCAAGAAGAACCCTAGAGTTGAGAACTTGGGTGTGGGAGCCGCAAGTGGCGTTGTGACAGATGCCAGGTGCTACCGACCGGCCACTAGCGCTAGCGCCATTTTCACTCCCCCCAAATGCCGCACGTTTGAATAAGAGTTTTTCCTTATAATCCAGCACAAATTTGGAACCAAATACCATTTATTGCCAAAGCCTGCTTTATTTGGGACTCTTCCTGAATGTATGGAAGATATTTCTTCAGAGCCTACTTGATTTCAAAGTGCCCCAGGAGAATAAAACCAGTTAATGCGGTATACTCCTAACCCAAGAGTTAACACATCCACCTTTATTTTAATTAATAGGAGAGCCATTTAATGATCAAACAATTAGCGGAACGCAGGGATGCGAAATACGGGGTTGTAGCAACAAAGTTCAGGAATTCTTTCATTGCAGCTCGAACACACAAGCGTCAAAACTCTTGGTTCTTCTCCACCTCAGACACCCCTGTAATCTCAGAGTTCTAAGTCAAAAAGCTCTAAAGAAGGAATAGTGTTTTCCAGACCCGGTATAAGATCGGCATACTGGACGTGTTGAATCTCATTAACTGGTATTCCCCATTATGTTAACCGGTAAAACTAAACTTATCGTGGGCTCCCAGAGTGCTTGCAGGGTTACTTGAGATAGCGAATTTCAAGGTACTTTTGTCCGCGATCTTTCTTGTAGCAACCAAAATCTCTTTTCCTGTTCAACCGGTAACACAACCGAGCCAGTCTTTTCGTCGTCATCAACAATTAGCCCCCTCTCACGCTCTCTCAACATATCTTGTGCGATTCGATATTTTGCCGCCAGATCATGACCTCAGAAATGTTCAGCACAATTGTCAAAGCAATAAAGATGGGTAGCCTGAAGTTGTTGGTTTTGATGACGTGGATCGCAAACACCTCGCAACAATGCGGAACGGGCTACGGGGTCACTTCAGTGATTTGGAGTAGTATTCCTTTCGGTAAGCTTACTGTGGGTCAATTCTTTCCTCCATTCTTAATCAACTAATTATCGTAGCCTTAATTGGTTTTCTCAAGAAAAGGTCGTGACAATCATGACGCCATCGAAGATGCGTGGGTTCGTGAATTAATGCAACCCTCACGAGGGCCTCCCGGTGCGGCCTCATCTTAGATCTTGGGAGATACGATGGTAGTAATAAATGCTCCAGGTTCGTGGCTAATAAGACTATCAAAATTAGTCTCGAAGTTAATCATTTTTACTAGAATACGATAACTTTGGCAGCGAATTTCGGGCTCTTTGGGGGGGGCTGATGTTACGTTTGTGCCCCTCTTCGGCAGTGGTTCCATGCTTCTCATCTACTCTGTAGGTACCGACAGGACTCCAGCCCTGAGCGTCCCAGGGGGGTGTTTCAAGCTGTACGGCTAAAGCGTCCGTCCTCTGGGAAAGAGTACCTACAGTGTAAGAGGGTGACTGCAAGTCCCTACAGTCATCTACTGATGGGTAACCCCCGAATGGTATCTTCATCCGTCATCTGCCGTCCTCACCAACTACCTATAGGGCCCGGCGATTACCTGAAGGGCCACCAATTTCTTGCAGGGGGGCACCTGTCCCTCGCAGTGCCCCCCCCCGTCACCCGGAGTGACCCACCGATCTCACAGCCTGAAACACCTGTGTCCCCGCTCGTCCATCCCAGGAAGTCATCCAGACCGATGCCAAAGTACGCGTCGGTCCCAGGGGGGCCTTTCGGGTATTACCGTCCGACCAGTCCGGACCCGAAGACTCTCTGACTAAACGCTTGATCACTGCGCTTCTGTCCTAATCGGAGGGGAAGGGCAGAATTCCCGATAGTGGTATTAGAATCAGGCTGAAGCGAGTTCAGTACAAGACTCAGGGAGGATGCTAGGTTGTGGCAGATGGGGTCGCAAATGGCTTTCCTGGCTGTTCTACAGGCCAGATTCTGTCCAGTGGACCAGAATAATCGCATAAGCTTTGTTTTCTCAATATCTCGTGGCAACCTCAATGGGCGTCCAAGCCTACATGATGACTATATAAGTTTGAATCTACATACTACTGATCCCTGATCACTTGACTAATATGTCTGCCATGATTGTAGAAGATATTTCCACCGCCCGCTCCCCCTCTTGAAAATATTTGTATTTATTTTGATGAATTTTACGCAGGGAATTGCCCCCCAGGAACCAACCCAGACTCTGAAATTCCCCTTAATCTTGCTCTGCTCGGTAAGGCAGCTGCCATCTTGATTAGAGGACGTGGTCAGACTCCTGCTTAAGAGGCTTTTGCCGGTTTATTAGTCATGTTTATAGGGGGAATTGTGGTACTAATGGCAACTGCTTTCTGTCAATACTCTCACTGTCTTAGCCGGTCCGGGCATTGATGTACACTGTAATTCGATGAGTTTGTGACAATCTGTAGGAGAAGGGATATAATTTAGACCGAGTGGATACCAAGAGTAATTTAGCAGATATGTCACTTTCGTGATGCCAGAACATATTTAATGCCATATTTCGCCCCGCTCTGATAGCCCCTTTGTCATTACCACTCGTCAGTATTGAACAGAATAATAGAGACAAGGTGTATGTTGAGTGCTATCAAGATCAGAGGCCGAAAGGGCTACCGTCAAAACTCGTTAAATCCACCATTGGAGATCAGGCCTTTAGCGTTCGCAATGCAACACAAAACACCCCGAGAAGGAATAGTATTGCTCAGACAAGATATATCTTAGAGAGGGTAATCTTGCTGGATCTCATTAATTAGTAAAGTTATTCGCTATTTTCTTAATCTATGCTAAGACTGTTGTGTTTTGGTGATGTGGTACAATTCAGATATCCGATAGTGGATATAAAGAGTTTTTACGGTCTTATCTTCCGCGAGTTCAGATATGTCAGGCAGGTCTCAGAGATTGCCCGGTGAGAGCAGTAGAAAATGTCGTACTGTGTGGTTAAGTGCTGAGCTGGAGCATTTTTCCTGCACAGAGACAACCCTCCAACTTCACCCCAGACCCGTTCATCCCCGCCACAAGCACTTTTTTTTTTCTTAGCTTCCCAATATCTCCAAAGTTCGTCATAGTCCTACCCATGGTACCAACAGAAACCATAGAGGTGACCTCATCTCTCATATATGTCTCTAACTATGAACTTAAAGCATTGACATAATCCGAATCCCGGGTCAGATAGAACTTCTATCGCATGTCTTGTCTCACTCTCCTACCCCTCCTTGTAAGATCCCCACTCCAGGTAATTTTGCCCAATTGCCGTCTGTGAGAGTTTCCAACCCTCTCTTCAAGTCCACGAACGGTGCCGAACCCTCATTCTCTTCTCGTTCGGCCTTCCTGGCTGCTTTACCACACAATGACGGACAAGGAGCGGGCAAAATTGACTCGCATAAAGCATTCATTCCGCAACGAAAAGTAAGAGACGTACACATGAGAATATAAAGAGTGGGAGGGGAGAAGGAGAGTAATACTTTCGTGACTTTTGCCTTTTCTCTGTCTTCTCATCGACATTTTAGTATATCCTATCTAACTTGCCTTCGCCTTCATCGAACGCTCCTCTAGCGAAAGGTCTAACTCCACCCTCGGGGTCTCGAAATCGATCCCCTCGTCGTGATTGTCATCCTTTTGACCCTCTAGACTATCATTAGCAAACACCTCAAATAAAGTAGCAAACGGCACTAGGCCTTGCCTTAATACTTCTGCATCTAACGGGAGAGCGGTCTTGATAGCTTCTTATCAAGGACCTTCACGTGCGGGATCAATGTTGGATCGTGTTGTGAATCCAGTAACACCACCACCGAAACGAGCAATGTAGTTTGCCGGAGCTAGCTGATGGAGGGGGTTAGGTTTCATCACCTCGCCAGTTTATCGTTTGGCCGATAGTATGCATGGGGGGGAAGTGAAGTATGTGTTGGAGGATATAAATTTGATGATGCAAGTTGAGCCCAAGGACTAGACTCTAGGTGGTCACGTGGGACCTTGTTTACAATAAGTTATATCAGTAATATTATCTACAAGTACAAGTATGATGTACAGGTAGTTGCAACTTAATTTGCTAAGCACGACATTACCTAGCTGGCAACATTATCCGGGTGGAGACATTATTTGTCCCTAAATCCTACCTTAATCTTCAACCGCACTCAGTGTTCGCTGGTAGGATCCAACCTTATCATAACCCCTGAGCTACAGGAACAGAGCCTACAAAGACTACACTAACATATAAATTACAATCACTCTAGTGAGGAATTTTTGCTCTTATCATGATATGATATTATCAGGTTAGGTGTAGGGTGCTTAGCCTTTTATTTCTTGAATTGCATCGGTAGCCCAAAACAAAAAGGTAAAAAACAAAGAAACCACCAAGCTCGATATTTACAGAATCTACCTTAACTAGACTACCCTAGCCCTGACTTCTTGGGTTGCGTCTGTATTAAAAATATACTCGGCCAACCAGGATTAAGGTCGCGCTTAGCAGAGCAAGAATTGGAGCACGATATTATAAGGGACCAGCTGGCGATGACTTAGCAGCATTGAGAGGAAGTTCTAGACAGAGGTAAATTAGCAGTTCACGAATTTAATACTGGCTTCTTCAAGCTTATGATCAATCTATTCTTACAGAGTTGCTTATCACGCACAGTACTATGCTTCAAATCACGGCTAAGAAAAAGAAAGCAAGACAAAACACCAGGTTTACGAATAATAGAACAAGAGGAACGATGACCGAGAAGACCACTATAGGACCGTGTCTAACAAGAACTCCAACAGAAGAAACAGAGCAAACAGGCGAAAAAGAAACAAGAGAAAATGCAGACAAATAGCTAGGAGTGAGAAGAAACAGAGAAGAGCCCTTATCAAAGTCTATTCACGTCTGAATCGACGGAGTTCATGCCTGCGCCAACTCCGCAAGCCAAGCTTAAGAAAAGTAAAAAGAAAAAACTTCCATAACTTCCCGGTAAAGCTAACTCTTAAGTTCCTACGGGAGGTTCGATTATGCGTGTTATTACGGTAAGAGAGCAGAGCTACAAGACAAAGACAAGAGCAGATGGCCCAATACCTGCTGGGGACAATTGATAGGGCTGAGTGGCCATTGTTAGGGCGGGGAGTGGATTTCCGTAGAGGGTATGGGAACTTTAGGGCCCACAGGGAAGCGACTGGAGGGGGCACGGACAGTTTGGTTTCAAGGAGGTCATTATCTGGGGACGTTGAGAGGGATCCTGCCGGCGGGAGTAGGGGCTGGCTGTTAAAATGGGTGATATCGGCATTAGGATCATAGGAGCTGGATTGTGTCTCCACCAGATAGTCGCCCCGAGGGTGAGCAGGTGGAGGGAAGGATGCCTGACCACCGCAACCTGCTGCGTTGGAATTGACATTGGCCAGTTGCTGGAGAATGTCCACAGTTCCATCTCGTCCCTTGGGGGTTGCCGACGGTGGTGGGGCTTGATTGTGGTTGTCTGGCACGGGTGTGCAGATGCCGTTTCGTTCCAAAATCACATTCACTATGGCCTCATGCGGGTTGTCAGCTGCCTGGGAGAGCGGGGTCCGGCCATATTCAATGTCCGCCTGGTCAGAATTGACGTCCTTTCGTTCCAAAAGGATTTTTACTACTCCCTCATGCCCCTCTTCAGCCGCCCACGAGAGCGGCGTCCGGCCATATTGGGTGTCTGCCCGGTCGGGATTGACCTCCTTTCGTTCTAAAAGTATCTTTACTGCCTCCTCCTGCCCGTCTCCAGCCGCCCATGAGAGTGGCGTCCGGCCATATTTAATGTCTGGCTGGTCGGGATTGACTTCATTTCGTTCCAAAAGCATCGTTACTACCCTCGAATTCCACTGCTCAGCCGCCCACGAAAGCGGCGTCCGGCCACATTCGGTATCTGCCTGGTCGGGATTGACGTCCTTTCGTTCCAAAAGGATTTTTACTACTTCGTCATGCCCCTCTTTAGCTGCCCACGAGAGCGGCGTCCGGCCATATTTGGTGTCTGCCCGGTCGGGATTGACTTCCTTTCGTTCCAAAAGCATCTTTACTGCCTCCTCCTGCCCGCCTCCAGCCGCCCATGAGAGTGGCGTCCGGCCATATTCAGTGTCTGGCTGGTCGGGATTGACGTCATTTCGTGCTAAAAGGATCGTTACTGCCCTCGGACTCCACTGCTCCGCCGCCCACGAGAGTGGCGTCCGGCCATATTTAGTGTCTGCCTGGTCAGGGTTGACGTTGTTTTGTTCTAAAAGCATCTTTACTATCCTCGCATTCCACTGCCCAGCCGCCCACGAGAGTGGCGTCCTACCATATTCGGTGTCTGCCTGGTTGGGATCGACATCCTTTCGTTCCAAAAGGAGTTTTACTGCCAACTCACTCCCCCCTTCAGCCGCCCATGAGAGTGGCGTCCGACCATATTTGGTGTCTGCCTGGTTGGGATTGACGTCCTTCCGTTCCAAAAGCATCTTTACCACCTCGTGGTTCCCCCTCTGAGCCGCCCACGAGAGTGGCGTCCGGCCATATTTGGTGTCTGGCTGGTCGGGATTGACGTTACTTTGCTCCAAAAGCATCTCTACTACTCTCGGATTCGACTGCGCAGCCGCCCACGAGAGTGGCGTCCGGCCACACTCGGTATCTGCCTGGTCGGGATTGACGTCCTTTCGTTCCAAAAGGATTTGTACCACCCACTCATTCCCCCCTTCAGCCGCCCATGAGAGTGGCGTCCGGCCATATTTGGTGTCTGCCTGGTTGGGATTGACGTCCTTCTGTTCCAAAAACATCCTTACTACCTCTTCATGCCTCCCTCCAGCCACCAACGAGAGTGGCGTCCGGCCATCCCCGGCGCCTTGGCCGGGATTGACGTCCTCTCGTTCCAAAAGCATGTTTAATACCTTCAGGCGCTCGCCTCCAGCGGCCCAAGAGAGTGGCGTCCGGCCATATTCGGTGTCTGTCTGGTCGGGATTGACGTCATTTCGCTCTAAAAGCATCTTTACTACTTTCGGATTCCACTGCTCAGCTACCCACGAGAGTGGCGTCCGGCCACATTCGGTGTCCGCCTGGTCGGGATTGACGTCCTTTCGTCCCAAAAACATTATTACTACCCCCTCATGCCCGCCCTTAGCCGCCCATGTGAGTGGCGTCCGACCATATTTGTTGTCTGCCTTATTGGGATTTACGTCCTTCCGTTCCAAAAGCATCCTTACTACCCCGTCATGCCCGCGCTCAGCCGCGAATGAGAGTGCCGTCCGGCCACATTCGGTGTCTGCCTGGTCAGGATTAACGTTCTCCCGTTCCAAAAGCATCTTTACTACCAACTCAAGCCCGCTCTCAGCCGCCAATGAGAGTATCGTCCGACTATATTTGCCTGCCTGGTCCGGATTGACGTCCTTTCGTTCCAAAAGCATCTTTACTACCCGCTCGTTCCCCCCTTCAGCCGCCCATGAGAGTGGCGTCCGGCCATATTTGGTGTCTGCCTGGTTGGGATTGACATCCTTTCGTTCCAACAGGATCTTTACTATCTCCTCATGCCTCTCGTCAGCCGTTAACGAGAGTAGCATGCAGCCATACCTGTATTTGCTCTCTGCCTGGTCGTGATTGACGTCTTTTCGTTTACGCGGGATCTTTTCAAACTCCTCATGCCTCCCTTCAGCCGCCCACGAGAGTGGCGTCCGGCCATATTCGGTGTCTGCCCGGTCGGGATCGACATCATTTCGTTCCAAAAGTATCTTTACCACCTCCTTGTGCCCCCTCTGAGCCGCCCACGAGAGTGGTGTCCGGCCACATTTGCTGTCGGCCTGGTCGGGAATGACACCCTTTCGTCCTAAAAGTATCTTTACTAACCCCTCATGCCCACCCTTAGCCGCCAACGCGAATGCCGTCTGGCAGTATTCGCTGTCTTTCTGGTCGGGATTGACGTCCTTCCGTTCCAAAAGCATCTTTACTATCCCATCGTGCCCGCTGGCAGCCGCCGACAAGAGTGGCGTCAGGCCATCTTGGTTGGCCTGATCGGGATTGACGTCCTTTCGCTCCAAAAGCATCTTTACTACCCCCTCATGCCCGCCTCCAGCTGCCCACAAGAGGGGCGTTCGGTGAGCCAAGAGGTCCACCCGATCGGGGTTGACGTCCTTTCGCTCCAAAAGCATCTTTACTATCTCATCATGCCCGCCGGCAGCCGCCGACCAGAGTGGTGTCCGGCCATATTTGTCTGCCCGATCGGAGATGACGTCCTTTCGCTCCAGAAGGATTTTTGCCACCCCCTCATGCCCGCCATGAGCCGCGTACGTGAGTGGCGTCCAGTGACCATCATCACCATCATAGGTGTCTGCCTGGTTAGGATTGATGTCCTTTCGTTCCAAAAGTATTCTTACTACCCCCTCATCCCCTCTATCAGCCGCGCACGTGAGTGGTGTCCGGCCATATTCGGTGTCTGCCTGGTTGGGATTGACGTCCTTTCGTTCCAAAAGCATCTTTACTATCCCTTCATGGCCGCCCTCTGCCGCCCACAAGAGTGGTGTCCGGCCATATTCGGCGTCGGCCTGATCGGGATTGACGTCCCTCCGTTCCAAAAGTATCCTTACTATCCCCTCATGCCCGCCCTTAGCCGCCGACGAGAGTGGCTTCTGGCCATATTTGGTGTCTGGCTGGTCGGGATTGACGTCCTTTCTTTCTAAAAGCATCCTTACTACCCCCTCATGCCCGCCCTCAGCCGCCCACCAGAGTGGTGTCCGGCCATATTGGGTGTCGGCCTGATCGGGATTGACGTCCCTCCGTTCCAAAAGTATCCTTACTATCCCCTCATGCCCGCTCCCAGCCGCCAACGTGAGTGGTGTCCGACCATTATTGGTGTCTACATGATTGGGATTAACATCTTCTCGTTCCAAAAGCATCTTTACAATCTTCGACCACCCTTTGTAAGATGCCCATGTAAGAGCCGTACTCCCAGTGCAGTCGCTTGCGTTAACATCCCACTCCTTCATCTCCAATACGGCAGCCACTGCCTCCACAATCCCAAGATATGCTACCCCGTGGAGTCCGGTGAATCCCCGAGGTCCCCCTTTCCCGTCAAAAAATGGACCAAAGAACTTATAGTGCTCAGACCGCAATAACAGGAGTTGAGCAGATATATGCTCATCAAATCTATCCAGAAGCCTCATTGCAAGTATCTTCACATTTTCCGTCATCCCGCTTCTTGTGTGCTCCCCCCAGTAGATAGAAGCATATTCTAGAAGAGGCATTGCTGGGGGGGCCGCGTCTAGAGTTGGCAAAAGATCTCTAACAGATCCAAAATTGAGATACGTCAAGCAAACTTCCGCAATAGTTGAGTGGGGAATATGGAATAGGGTAGGATCGTTTAAGAGATGGTCCTGCAGGGTGAAGTGCATAAGTCGGACCGTGGACGAGGACGCCTCGACCGTGAGAAGACCCAGACAGGAGGATAGGAGTGTCCGCATGGCAGGAATGTTTTCCGGATCCAGATCTGTAGATCCTATCTCCACTCCTAGGGCATCACAGAGTTCCTTGGCCAGTAGTGGCCTTTCCGAATACGACACCCACATCAGTGCCCTCAGCCCAAGTACTGACTTATTTCCTCTCTGCGCCTTCAGCCGGGTTAGGGTGGCTGTGTAAGCGTCGCTCAGTCCGTTGCCTCCCGCCATCTCTTCAAGTTTCTTTCTTCTCTGACGAATTGTCATCTCCCCTAGAACAACCTCAATGTTTAGCGAAACAAGGAGGAATCTACGAAAGCTTTAGTAAGTATACATCGTGGATAGAGGAAACGCCAACGAACATATTACACATCTTATCCAGAATGATTCTCACAATCTCCCCCCGTAAACGATTGTCCATCGCGTCTGGTGTGTCATCCCTGTCTAACTTCATCTCCACATAATTCCTGATATCGTCCTCGTTTGGGGTGATAGGTATCGCAATCGCCTTGGTAAAATGTTTCTGAACGGCTTCCCAGACATGGGGTCTCCCGGTAAGGAATATTCTCGTCCCTGGGGACTCCCGAACAATATCGCTTAGCGACTCAAGTAGCTTGGGAAAATCATTGGGCAGGCATTCATCCAGCCCATCGATGCAGATGAACACATGGGGTAGCTTAGCAATCGTGATCCGTAAAATTCGCATTAGATCCGCAAGTAACGGCCTTCTCCCTTCCTCAAATGCCTTCCGTATATCCTCCGGGATCGCCTTGCCTACTAGCCGCTTCAAAATCGCTCCCAATATGTTGATGACTGTGTGCTCTCGTTGAGCTTTGTAGTCGCAGTACAACCATGCAACCACAATATCTTCCTCCCTTGCCTGATCACACAGCCTGTCGATTACCAAGGAACTAGAATTTCTGCCCATTAGTGACATTCGCTTATAAGAATCTGGCTACGGACCTCAAATATGTCTTGCCCACTCCCGGATCCCCGGAGCAAAACAAGACCGCCTGATCGACTCCACCCTCACTCCCCCTCCACTCCCGAAACTCGCTTGTTTCCAACAGCCAATCCCCGACACCTTCAAATCGGTTGGTGCGCAAGCTATCGTGTCTGTCATCTGGCTCCAGCGGAGAAAGCCAACGCATAATCCTTCCATCCTCGTCGGAGCCATAAATGGTGGTGTTGAAACTATCCGTTGTGTTGCCGCAGTCAGCATTACCGTCGCCGAATTTGATCGATTGGGTATTCTGGGCCATGATGTTCTGAAATGGTGGTTGAGTGTAAAAATGGTACGGTACAGCGATAATGGTATGGATGATAAATGGAAGTTTACAAAACCTTTCTGAGAAAAGCGGGGAGGTGTGACTCCTTATGTGTCAACCACCCACCAACCAGTTCCATGCCCCGGAAATACCACACCTTGGAGGTTTTGATAAATTACCGCAACTTGACTTCGCCTCGCAGATGACTCTACGGTACTCGACTAATACTTTCCCGATTTGAAAATACGCACCGATTGCTGATTATTAAAAAGTGCGAATCAAAATAAAATAATAAACATGACCGAGTTCCTCGCCCCAATCTATAAAAATGAGATAGGTCGGTGATATATTTCAGGCGAGATATTTTCATCTCTTCCGGCACTCGCGAACTCCACCTCCCTACAAAGCCGGTGTTCTTTTGCATGGTTATTTGGTAACCACCCCCCCCCCTCTTTGGGAGGTAATGTGTACTGGGGTCCCACCCATCATTCGGCCTACTGGGTCCTTCGTAAAGTTGGTATTTGTCTCGCGTTTTGTCGATTGCGGCGTTCAGCATAACACAATCCATTGCAAGCGGGTAAGTAGAATAGATGGCGAGCTTGAAGAAGTCAATTTTGAATTGGTGAGCGGCTGAAATATCTTCTTCTAATCCCTCTCACTAGGGGGGCTAAGCGATCACCAGCAGTTCCCCTTCAAGGTTGTCATTCTCCGAATCAGGTTCTGTCATTCTACCAATAGCAAGGAAGAGTAGAACCCTAACCCTAGCTGGAAGGATATTATTTTAGCGCAGGCAAATTCTCTGCCCGCTTCGGTGATAGGCCGGTAATTGGTCTTTGGAGTCTGGGTTAGTCAAGCCAGACCTAGTAAATATAACAAATGGAGGCTTTGTTTTCCGATTTGAATATTTTTTAATGTTGGCGAGCACAAGGGAGGCTGTGCCCCAGCGGGGAGGCTGTGCCCAAGTGAACCTTAGCAAAGCCTTGTACTAGAGCTCAGCACTAATCAGCTAGGAAACACCCAAGGCCTAATTATCACACAAGTAGTATCCCAGCCAATATTAGCCCCGATCAGCATTCCCCTAGTCCGGTGGGTTTTTCCTAAAAACCACTCATTGGCCGGCATTTCCCCGGCATGAAATCATTGATAATATCCTACCGGCAGTTGTCAGTCACATTGTTGTGCTTTTCTTCGGACCCGCATCCGGAAAGCCAACCTCTTGCTCCATATCTGGTCCCGCGCAAAATGAGTTATGGCGGGTTGATGGAGCTTGACAAACATAGTCTCTATCAAAAAATCACAATCTACCATAGAACCTCAACCTGTCCTACAACCGGACTCATCCCAATAGTGACACAAGCCATTGTAATGGAAAAGAGGAAAGAGGGAACGATAAGGCAACAAGAGTTGGACCTTGACGGGGGCTGGAGCTATTGCGGATAGTAATAGTGCTTTGTTGAGAGGGTTTTGGATTAGTGATATGCATTGCCCTCACCGACAGGGCAGCACAAGCACCAGGCAAGATGTTTTTCCTACAAGGGTTGCGAAGTAAGTCCATGGATGGTGGTATGATAGGAGATGCAAAGACACCAGACAGCAGCACAGTGTGGTTGCATGTCGCTACGGTACGTCTTCCTATGCGAACAAAAACGATGTCTCAGATATCGGGACTATCCTCACCTTGTGCGAAAACATTTTACTCGTTGCTTGTAGATTCTAACTTATTTTCCGTGGGAGTATGACTGAGGGTACGAATATGTCATGCCATCGGCTGGACTACCGGTACATGAGGTATTAAGATCAAAGCGATGATAAGAGTCATGGCAATATATATTGTGGTTGCTGATAGTTACAAGTAGGGCAACATGGCGCGTATCTACTCGAGTATATAGAAATAATTAAGGCAGTAACTGTTTCTCTTATTATTCCTGGTTTATTATTGGCCTTGTAACTGCGGCTTTTTGTCCGCGGCAACTATGATACCGGTACTCTGGGGGATCATTAAAAAGTCGAGAACATAACTCTTATCGTTATCGAGGGTGGCGTGCCAGTGGGATTATCCTGCAGTATCAATTTTTAATGAAACCCCTCAAGTTAACTTGCCTAAATATCTGTGAAATGCCTATCAGCGAAGGGAGCCAAGGCTCTTGTCGAGGGGATTGGCATGCCAACTTTTATCACCCGGAGCCTTGCAAGAGTTTCCGACACATGGAATTGCCTCGGGGGGGTCTATTATATTTGTGCATCGCAAAGGTTTCCGGAAATATGAACTATTGGGCGCTAAGTTAGGTATGGCAGCCTACTCAAGCGCAAGTGTAGGAACTAATTAACTGGGGCAGACATGTATACATTTCGCTGGTTAACATGAATAATTGTTTCATAACTTCATGCAGGATCCATCCCCTAAACTGCTGAGACATTCAGCCAGTTTAAAATGTTGAACACTAATGTAATTTACGGCCATGCAGCTCTCTGCGAGGATGTGGCTCACAATGGCAACCACTGGTTCATCAAATGTATATTTGATTATCTGCATACATTGTACTGGTAACATATTGAAAATTAGTTAAATAGAACTTTTGAATATGGAGATTCAGAATCTGGTATTTTCATTTGATAATAAAAGACTCTTCTTCTTGTATATTGACTTTAGTCTGAACTGGCTCAAATAGCATTCTTTCTACAATAGTCGTAGAGAAAATTGAAATCAACGGCAAATATGATAGTTTAAGCATGTAATAAGATCTTATAGGGCTTGAATTTGATGTGAGAAGTGTTTTATTATTGGCTTGTATCTATGTTGGAAGATGTATTGACAGTAAAAACAAGAATAGCAAAATATATACTCAATAAACTGGATAAAATTATACCTGCTATTAGGGTTTACATAAGATTCCAATACTTTCTGATATACTTCAATTAAGTAATTCTAGATATGATATAAACTTTGAAGGCAGTTGGTTAAGCCTTGGAAATTGTATTCCATGTTTATTGAAAAGTAATTTAAAAGGAAATTATACCCTTTAGCCACAACCATGACGGCTACATATACTGTATGAGGATAAAAGCTGAGTTATAGTATCTACTAATATATTTAAAAATATTGAATAAGTTTTAGTGAGATTGGGTATTGCGATTTGGAGATTTCGTATCTGAACTCCAAAAAAACTAAATACAATAAGCAAAATTCAGCCATTTTGGGGTTCAGATAAAAAATCTCCAAATCCAAAAACTCAATCTCACTAAAACCTCTTAGATAGCTTTAAATATATTATTAGATACTATGGCTCAGCTTTTAGCCTTATCGTGCATATGTAGCCTTCATAGTTATGGCTAAAGGTTATTATTTCTCACTAAACTTGAATTACTAACCAATAATTATATAATGAAATTTGCAAGGCTTCACCAACTGCCTTGAAACATTATATCATATATAGAATTACTTAATTGAAGTATATCAGAAAGTATTAGAATCTTATATAAACCCTAATAGCAGATGTAATCTTATCCGGTGTATAGAGTAGATATTTTTCCATTCTTGTTTTTACCGTCAATTATTACCCTGGCGGGCATAGCTTACCTACTATTTAAAAGCAAGGTACATGGCTTCATAAGATGACCATATATCCGAACCTAAGCGCCAGGAGTTATAACCTTCTCAGAGGCATTTGGAAGACAACTCGGGACACTAAATGAGAGCACATTTCAAGATATATTTAACGGATTGGAACGATACTTAGAGAACCCTACCCCTCTTATTTTCTAGTTGCATATGTAACGTAATTTACGGCCATGCGGCTCTTCGCCGGGATGTGGCTCACCATGGCAACGACAGGAACATCAAATGTATATTTGATTATCTGCATACATTGTACTGGTAACATATTAAAAATTAGTTAAATAGTACTTTTGAATATGGAGATTCAGAATCTGGTATTTTCATTTGATGATAAAGGACTCTTCTTGTTGTATATAAACTTTATTATGAACTGGTTCAAATAGCATTCTTTCTACAATAGTAGTAAAGAAAATTGAAACCAACAGCAAATACGATAGTTTAAGCATGTAATAAGATCTTATAGGGCTAGTATTTGATGTGAAAAGGGTTTTATTATTGGTATGTACCTATGTTGGAAGATGTTGTGACGGTAAAAACAAGAATCGTGAAAAATATAGTCTAAAACTGGATAGGAAGATATCGGCCAATGGGGTTCACCTGAGATTCCAATACTTTCTGATATACTTCAATTAAGTAATTCAAGATAGGATATAAACTTTCAAGGCAGTTGGTACAGCTATGCAAATTGTATTCTAAGTTTATGGGAAAGTAATTTATCGGGAAATAATATGCTTTGGCTAGAACCCTGAAGGCTACATATGCCCGATCAGGCTAAAAGCTGAGTTATAGAATCTACTAATATATTTAAAGCTATGTAAGAAGTTTTAGTGAGATTGGGTATTAGGATTGGGAGATATTGTATCTGATCTCCAAAAACACTGAATTTTGATTTTGATATTAGGCGTTTTTAGAGTTGAGATGCGAAATCTCCAAATCCCAATACCCAATCTGACTAAAATTTCTTAGACAGTTTGAAATATATTAGTAGATACTATAACTCAGCTTTTAGCCTTATCCTGCATATGTCGCCTTCATGGTTGTAGCTAAATGTTATTATTTCCCACTAAATTACTTACCAATAATTATAGAATTAAATTTGCAAGACTTAACCAACTGCCTTGAAAGTTTATATCATATCTTGAATTACTTAATTGAAGTATATCAGAGAGTATTGGAATCTTAGGTAAGCCCCATTAGCTGATATTGTTTTATCCAGTTTATAGAGTATATATTTAGAGTTCGTTACGGGGCGGACGAGGCCCTGAAAAACGCGGGCCCCCGGCCCTTTTCCCCGCACCGCCCCACTGAACGGCCTGGGGCGGGGTGTCTTTTTCGGCATTCCCTGCCCCTGTCCCCTCTCAGGCCCCCGCCCCACCCATACCCCAGACGGGCCCCCGTTAAAAATAGGTGGTAACAAACGGGGCCCCGTCCAGGGAATGAGTGCGGGTGGGCCCCGGACGGGGGCAGGGCGGGGATTACCCGAAACATACCCCCCCGGCCCCGTTTAAGGGCGGGGTCTGGCGAGTGAAAACCCGCTCCGCCCCGCCCCGTAACGAACACTCTATATATTTCACTATTCTTGTTTTTACCGTCACAACATCTTCCAAAATAGCTACATACCAATAATAAAACACTTTTCACATGAAATACTAGCCCTATAAGATCTTATTACATGCTTAAACTATCCTATTTGCTGTTGGTTTCAATTTTCTTTACTACTATTGTAGAAAGAATGCTATTTGAACCAGTTCATAATAAAGTTAATATACAAGAAGAAGAGTCCTTTATCATCAAATGAAAATACCAGATTCTGAATGTCCATATTCAAAAGTACTATTTAACGAATTTTCAATATGTTACCAGTACAATGTATGCAGATAATCAAATATACATTTGATGAACGAGTGGTTGCCATGGTGAGCCACACCCCGGCGAAGAGCCGCATGGCCGTAAATTACGTTATTAGCTGCATAATGCTTTGATAGCTGGATATCCGAACTGATCACTCCATATTCCATATTGTTATTGGTATGTAGGCATTTGGACAGCCTATTCATGCATGATCTATCATGACAAAGAGATGGAAGATGGTCTACTGGTGGAGTTGGTATACCCTCAGATGCAATAGCAGTTTGGGAGTTCCTCTGAGTTGAGCAGGGCAAGATTTCAGGGTTAAACAGTAATCACACTTTGTTGTGACAAACTGAATGGTTAAGAAAATACTTCTTGGCTAAAGAAGTCGACGTAGCATGAACATTGGTATAAATAGTCGGGCTCTCCCCCGGTCGTTGAAGAATCATCAAGCAACAGAGAATAGACCTTAACAATATAACAAGTTAACAAGCATGTTATATTTTAACTCTTTGATATTTAACTATACTTTATCCTGCTACTTTTAACAAGACAATTACCAATGAGCCTTGCTGACTATCAATCCGTTGACTCAAATATCCTCGGCATAGTTAGTGCGGAATCCTGCCATGTTAGCTATTTTGTAACACAATACATCTTCCAACATAGCTACAAGCCAATAATAAAACACTTTTCACATCAAATTCAAGCCCTATAAGATCTTATTACATGCTTAAACTATCATATTTGCCGTTGATTTCAATTTTCTCTACGACTATTGTAGAAAGAATGCTATTTGAGTCAGTTCAGACTAAAGTCAACATACAAGAAGAACCCTCTTTTATTATCAAATGAAAATACCAGATTCTGAATCTCCATATTCAAAAGTTCTATTTAACTAATTTTCAATATGTTACCAGTACAATGTATACAGATAATCAAATATACATTTGATAAACCAGTGGTTGCCATGGTGAGCCACATCCCGGCGAAGAGCTGCATGGCTGTAAATCTTTTAGGGGGTGTTTGGCATGCTGTGTGTTCAAATAACCGTTATTTCAAAACGCGTTTTGCAGATTAGATTGAGATTAGATTTTCAACAGCCCAATCAAAAGAGATAAAAAGGTATTACATCATCGGAAAATGTCCTTACATAATCCCTTTGTGTGCGTTGTGATTGGTCTGTTTGGAATCTGATCTAAATCTAATCTGCAAAACGTGTTTTGAAATAACGGTTATTTGAACACACAGCGTGCCAAACACCCCCTAAGTTATTTAGTAGACAACCGCCCAACGACCAATACCAAATAGAGAGACTACAGTTCTAGGGCTGAAGGGAAGTTACCAAATATTACGTCTAAGTGTAGATTTGTTACTGTATTTTAAACAAATTTATGTTTATTTCTCTCTTCCCATTCCACATGCCTGCATTGAGGTCAGAAGGCCCAATTTTGGACTAGCGCATATGAAGTCATAACTAACCACATACAGGATGGGCTCGTCAAACTTGGTGGAATATCTTGACTGCATTTCGAGTTTTGCCTTTTTCCACTCTATATTGTTGGTGCCAACCTGATTGGTACAGTAATAGTCCAAATAGGACCTGCTGACTTCAATCCGACCACTTGAATCCAGTAAATTCATGGCGGGGACAATGCTGGTTCAGGGCCAATGTCAGAAACACAGATATACTGGGGAGTATGCTTCAGTACAGACGAAGATGAAATACCATGAACACTCGGAATAGCGACAAATGTTGGTTCTGGTTCTTACATTCACTAAGGGTATTCAAAGCTCAAAGCAAGAATTTTGCATAAAATTTAGCCCAGGATCTTGCATAGGGCACTTTGCAGAATTAGCCAATAGTGTTGGAGAAACTGAATAACATATTTGAGAGGCTCGGAAAAGAAAGCAGCCTTAGAGTATCATACTTGTGGCAAGAATAAGTCCTCAAGCCATGGGAGCAACCACCATGCCCCAACCATCGTGAGAACAATATTAGTGGTACAATCGCAACCACAACCGCTTGGGTGCAAATTAAATACTCATGCAAGGTGTGTGACAATGGTAATTCCTCATCAACTACCCTGCTTTATCAATTAGCTGCCTGACCATTAATCCTACTACGATCTGTTTCATGCATAACTTCCCAAATACTTTCTTTAACAGGGCTCTCTTGACATGGTTTTTCTATTATTTTTTCTATAAGGGGATTCCAGTACTATTTACCTATGGTTGATCATTAATTATTGCTGAGGTATCACCGTTAAGGCATGGTGGTTGAGGCATGGCCAAATACCATTAACGAGTATTGAATTTGGGTCCAAGTATAATAACCATTAATTCCGAACCCTGTATATTTGGGCCTCTCCGGGTCTCTATCTTCAGGCGAATCAAGTCTGACCTTAGATTTCAACTGTTGTCATGATTTGAGTCATTGCACCTATCGTATTGCAATGCTTGCCTGCAGGGAATTGTGGTTGTGCCTGTTACCTTCAAGTTCCCCCTAGCTTACACAGCTTACATCTTTTACTCTTACCCATTACCGACCTCCAGACATCGGTAACTGGACTATTGTATGGTATGATAAGGTTAAGTAATCGTAAACTAGCTTTTCCCAAGTGTGCCAAGCTTACATGAAACAAGAGAGTAAGCTAAAAAATTTAACTTTCAATACCCCTACTGTGTAGACCTCTTCCCGACATCACCCCGGAACCGACATTGCCACCGCTACGATTTTACTCGTGTCTCCGGGCAAATATTGGGAACCTCTTTGGGAATGGCCTCTGCCGGCCGTACAGTACTTGTACAGAGGATAGTCTTGACGCAGCATTTCTCGAGACGTACTGTGGTGGAAAAACCCTGAACGACTATCTAAAGTCAATGAATGAGATTAAATTCTTCTGATCACAGAGCTGACCATTAACCATTAAACCGGATCTCCTCCACATGCGCGGGCTTGTAATAAATTTACATGAAAGTTCATACCAAGCGATGGATAAGTTCTTGAGGCATGCGCTCCCACTCTGTACATAGGGTCCCTTGTCCACGCTGTTTTGTTTCCTCACCGTTTCCAACAAGCACACAAGATATTGTGAATGATCCAGCATTGCGATGATTTGTCGGATCATTCTCATATCAGGTCCTCACCGGCTGCTCGGACTCTACTGACATCCAAAGGGCTCGAACACTATCCCTTTTGCGGGTTGAAACGAAACTATTCTAAAGGAGGTACCTAATCTTGGCGCGGAGACACGAGTACAGTCAGCGTCTTCGGCAGATCCTCTCTCGCCGGGCATAAGCTAGCTAGGGGGGGGGGAGGTCAAGCTAAATTTAGCTTACCGTGCGTGGCTCGGGCGCGGTGTTGTGCCATAGGGTGCGCGTCTTGTCGTCGACAGCTTTTCAAACCTTGATAATCACAAAAACGAGAGTTGCAGATTACAACAAAAAGTCAGGGCGCGTCTGGTCGTCCCGAGTTTTTCAAACCTTGATAATCACAGAAGGCGAGTTTCAGCTAGCAACCGGAATGAATAATGACGAGTTGTCAAAATCCAAAATTTTCAACCTCCAAGAAGCGTGTCTGGTCACCACAAAAATCAATTTAACAAAAAGTCCCTCAAAAAACTAGAATAATTATGATTGCAGTATCATACTTATTTTTTATTTGTTTTAAAAAATTGATTCTAGTGGATTATTGTAGCTCTGTGTACACTTTCCCAAAATGAGAGTTTGTGAAATACTGGTATGATCAGTAATTTGAGAAACCTCCGTTTTGGAATGATTATTTAGTTTTGATTAGTGAGTTTTTGTGAACTGTACAACCAGACATGCCACTCGAAAGCAAATTAGAGTTTGTGGCAAACCTCCATAACCGTGGTCATAACGAAGGTTTGAGGTGGCAACCAGAGGCTCCCTCACTCAAGAGGATCAGAATAATTATTCTGAGAAAACTATTTACACCTGTATTTCAATTCTTATTTATATTTATTTATTTGTTACAAAATTTTTTGACTGGCTGTGGGCAATATTGTATCCTGAGCCCACTGTTCTGAAATGAAGGTTTGTAAAATACTGGTCTTGCCAGTATTTCAGAAACCTTCATTTTGACATCATTATCACATCTTGATTATCGAGCTTTTGTGGCAACCAGACATGCCATTCAAAATCAAAATAGAGTTTTGGGGCAAGCCTCGATAATCAGGGGTCAAAATGAAGGTTTGAGGTGGCAACCGGACGCGCCCTTAATACCTCATGAACCAGGCATCGGAGTTCCCAGTGCAGTTTTCACAATGCTACAGCTACTTCTCCAATGGCCATCCATGTCAGGAAAGCTTGATGCCAGAGCTACCAAGCAAGACCTTTAACTTATTTTTAGCTGTCGCCATTAGACTGGTAGTTTGGTACTGTTGGCATGCTTCGTGCGGCCTGATGCAGTTCGCATCGACTGACAGCATTATAAGAAGCGTCGAATTCTAAATTTTCGTCAGATTCCACCGATACAACTCTTCAAGAAGCGACAATATCCCACCGATACTCTGGACACTTTGTTTTCACTCGTGTTACTTGTATCAAGTAAACTTGACGCATTTCTTCCTTCCACGAACTCCTTTCTTTCGCTTCTCCCATCATAGTCCGAGTCCTTCTAAGTCGCCCTTCGACACTTCCTGATAGAATGTGGACCGACCTCCTGCCAACACTACTCCTGCTTCAGAGCATTGCAGTCCAGGCTCAGTTACCACCGATGCCGAAAAGCGGCCTTTTCACTCAAATCGTCTGTGATAGTATTACTCAAACCCACCTCAACCAGATTGTACTTTTCGATAAAGATCGTAAAAACCTGGGAACTGTTGCTGAAAGCTGTTCCCTTATTTCAACCTGCAAACTCGAAGGCTTTAGCAATATTACTGTAGGCCCATATACAGTGATGCACCCCAGGGCATTCTTTGGTACCTGCCTATACAAGAACGCGCAAATGGAAATTACCGCCACGGATGGGTTCAACACAGTGAGACAGCAGCTATTCGCCACCTGCGAGCTTAGTCCGTTCCAGTGCCAATCAGGTCCGGACAAACCAAGCGTTGGGGAACTTCACGAAGTTAAAATAAGCGAGTTCCCCACCGACCTTAAGCCAACATCGATTGTCTTGCGGGAGTATAACAAGGACGGTTGCCCTGCGGATCAGAATTTTTCCGACACAATTTCTAACACCGGCGGATGTAGTCTCATCACCACCCCCGGCATTACCAACGTGGTAGTCGTTCCGAAACCTGATATGCCGTCGACCTGCATTCTTACTCTCTTCGCCGACACAAATTGCTTCAGCTCTAGCAACCCGCAGCTTGGCCCAATCACTCCTGGTTCAAATCCTGGTTCTTGTATTGGACCGCTTCGGAATCAGAATGGTGATGTGTTCGAATCGAAAGCGGCAATGCTCAAGTGCTGAATTTACTCGAGTACGGGGTCTCGAGGTGGCTTGATCCAGGAAGTCAATGGCAACAGCGTAAGGAGGAAGGAGGAGGTGACCGTTTACCATTGGTTTTTTGTTTTGTTTTTTTCATCTCATTATTTGATTCCCGTCACTCCATTATCATACCTTTAGCCCATTGTTTTGGCATTTGCATATCAGGGTGGTCAATATTAGGGTTGGGTTTGGAGGGCATTCATCACACCTGATTAGTTAGTCAATAGAAAAAACCATCACACTCTTAAAGTTTTGGCCCACTCTTGGGTCTCACGGGTGAAGTTTAGTGACAAGAGTTAGGACTGAAATTTGCATGAGTCAGCTTTAATTCCTCTTACTAGGGGCTTATTCGGATGGTTAAGGTTGGCTAGATCGCTACTTTGTGTATTCTCTCATTTCTAATCCTCCGCTTAGTGTATATCACGAGCCGACCATGGGCTCGATCCGGCTCGGCTGATGAGCAAAGAGGCTCGAGCCGCTCGAGCTTTACCACATGGTTCGAGCCTGGAATATATAGGCTCGTGTGGGAAGGCTCGAGCCTGAATTTGTTAATCGATACAAGATATCACCTGCTCAAAGGCAGAACAGCTGGAAGTCGGAAGGATTCTCATGGATCGAGATTCCATTGGTATTGAAATCCATGATCTCAAGAGGTCCGAAGCTTGGTTGGGATCAATCTGACTCGGGTCGGCACAATTCATCTCTTGGAAATACCTGTCTTTTGAATCAACAATCGCGCAAGCCATAGAGTTAGAGAGAACATTTGCTTTGCACCCTACAATACTTAACTACACGCTGACATTTAGGCCTCCAATGATGTGTGGAAATAGATTCCCATAAGGAAACCCCTTCAAATATTAAGTTCATACCGTTTCCTCTTTCCGGGCCCCAACTAGGATTCATATTGCGATACCTGTCCGCTCCCGCTTTCACCAGCCCCTCACTTCACCTGTCCCCTTTCAGTCCCGTTACCTTCCGCCCTACCCGTTGCCAGATTTGAGATAAAACTTTTCATGGGATCAAATATCACAAAAGTTCGAGCCTGGCTCGAGTCTGGCTCGAGGAATTAGTCGGCTCTTGAGGCTCGAGCTTCTCCACTCGTGGCAAACACTACCTCCGCTGTTGTAGAAAGTGATGACAAATTAACCTGCTGTAGAACTGGCGGATTGGGGTAATTAAGCAAAGGTATAGGTGGCTGTGTGATATCTGCTATTGCATAATACGGTACTATCCCGATACTTATATGTTTTATGGATACACACTCAAAGGTTGATAAGGTTATTTAATTCGGAAAGCATAAACTACCCTGATGGATTATGTATTGACGTGTTCCCCCACCAGCATAGAGCTGAATGAAGCTATAAGACCGCAACCCCGTCCCAATCCGGAAAAAGAGGTATGAGGAATAGGAGATGCGCGGTGACGATCGTGACAACTAAGCCACCTGTACCGGCCGGAAAGAAATCTGCATCGGTCGAGTACCGCGGTGGCACCCATGACATCGCCATCCCATCCACCTCGTGGCGCTGCGGAGGTTGAGTCCGCATCTGCTCCTGTCCACCCCATTGCGATAGGTTTCGAAACAAAGCCAAAGCGCTCAGGCTATACCGTGTCGGGAAAGCGCTAATCCTTCTGAAGTGATTTTGTCTCTAAACCCCGAGATTAGCGACCTCAACCAAGATGGCGAATGGCGGTAGCGGCTCGGGGTTGGGAAGCATGATGAAAGGCTCCTCAGGCGGGAGACTCCTCACAACCCAACACAATGCAAACTAGCTGCCGTCCTAAAATGGATGGCGAGTAACAGGGGTGCTTGTCCAGCGAAAGGTTGAATCCGGCAAGGTAGGGTAACAACTAGCTGCCGCTGATCCCTGTTCGTCGCCGCCCGATAGTCGTCAAGACCCCCCCACAGAGAACTAGATTACCGGAACACCCCCAAGTCGCTTCTCATTACGCACGTTCTCCCTGCCTGAGGGGGCCTCGGTTCGAGGTACAAGTACAGTAGAATTTCAGAAGCCCCGATTCAACCCCCCCTCCATTCTAGCCCCCCGGGTTCGATTACCGAAGGCCCTCTTTGCAACTCTGCGCCTGACCCTCCCTCGCCCGAGCGATGCATATCACAGATCTGAAGGGCTCGCACTAGATGGTTGCCCCATTCCCCGTGCCCGGAAATGCATCTGAAAATACTACGCCTGGTTCGGCACCGCCACCCATGCATTCAAACGTATCGACGATTGAAGCAACAGAGATAGGGCTCCGCTCAACTAGGCGCGACCTTGGGGTAAGTGGGGAGGTTCGCTTGTTCCCCCTTTGCACAAATAACTACCGAACTACCCAGCCATGATCGGCGCGTTTGCCCGGGATAGGTTCAGCCTGACATGTTAATGGAATTGTGAATACCGGTTCGTGAGATACTAGTGGGCCGGTACTCTTGCTGTGTTGGGAAAACTCTAAAGCTAATCCCCCGGATGTCTTGAACCCGGAGATTGGAGGCTTGCCCTGAGATGTCGGATTTCAAGGGGTTGTATAGATTACCGGGAGGCCATCCCCCTTTCCTTCCATCGATCGCCACACACATCCATTCTCCTCCACTCATGTCTCCCTCCCCGTGCGTACTCCCGTGCTACTTGTAACAAAGGAGAGACATTCCTGCCACCACACATCCGGCCTTCCCGGCCTCCTTCCGACCCTCCTAGCATCCGCCCGCCGGATGCTTTAATCATTTTAAACAGCGACCGCTCAAGTAACGAAAATCGCACAGTATGGCCTTCGGTGAGTAGTAAGGTTCTCCATTCTTACCACCTAGGCGTCTAATGGTAAAGACAGGAGATGTAAAGCGCAACGAGGCCATTCTCCAATCCTTCCAACCACCACCACATATATCCATTCTCTATCAGGTCTCTCCATCCGCTTCCCTATTCCCATGCTAATCTTGGAGGCCGCAGCCGCTCGGTATGCTTGCTATTGCTGTTATCGTTCTCCGCCGTCGCTCTGTCGTCCTTACCCGCAGCCGTTGGAAAGTCATCGTCGTTGGAAAGTACGAGCATGGGAAAGAGGTCGTTGTTATCCGGTGTCGTTGCTTGTCGCTGGAAGGCATGGAAGTCGTCGGGAGGGAACAAGCTGCAGGTGGCAGATGCGCGAAGGCTAGGAGGCAGTGAGAATTCTTTGAGAGGGTCTTTCCTTTGTTAGCTTAGGAGTACGGAAGGGAGAGGGAAGCATGTTTGGAGGAGGATGGATATGTGTAGTGACTGGTGGAAGGACGGGGGAGTGATATTTGGTTTCTTATATACTCCTGTCCTTTCTGTTAGTTAGTCAAGTGCGAAACACATACCTTCCTTCCTCACCTAGAGGGCTTGTTATGCGATCACCGTATCCTATGTCCAACCCCTACCGTTTTATCGTCGCTTTTATCTGCGCCGTATTTCGTTGCCCAAGCCGCTGAACGTGTCCCGCAACCTACCCCACTGATGCGGAAAGAGTGGAGCAAGGTGGCCGACTGCCATCAAACGGGGCCATCATTGCAGGCTAGGAGCAGAAGGGCCAAGAGGCCTTCCGTTTCACCCGCCATGGTATACCACCCGCTATCAATAGTGGCAAAGGGAGGTGTGCTGTTCGAGCTGCTATTGGGGCCATTAGTCTTGGTTACGTTCATATCCTGATAATTATATTTCATAGGCCGGTGAGGTATCTCCTTAGTGAACCAGGATTCTTGAGTCCATACTCAGCCGCATATTCGCTTAGACCCACAGTGCGAATGTGTGCTACAGGAACGTGAGGATTCATAATCCGTTCCGGCATAACCAAGTAGGTCACCAATGGCTTCCTGCCCGTCCCCCTAAACCTGGGATGACCTCCCGTCAAACCCCCCAAGCTGCCCACGGGAGACCGAGCATGGTAACCGAGCTTTCGGCAAGGGTAGGGCCTAGCCTGTTAGAATAACTTGGAGTAATTAATCCACACACTAGATTTCCCGAGGTATGGGATTAGGCTCCAGGAGAGACGGCTAGACCCGGCTATTCGATCGCAGAGGGGGTGATGTGGCTTATCTCCTAGCTGTTGAAGGAATTTTGGCTACTAGCGGAGGGGTTACTGGAGGCCAATACCTCGATAGCCCTGTGGCATCACAGAGGGTCACTCGGTTCGGAGGATTCAGGATTTGATTATCTGATCCAGGGTAATAAGGAGGGTGGTTCACCCGAGGCCTCAGGCGGCGCCGGAGCTGGCGGACCTTGGGGCTATAGAGGCGCCACCGCCCTCGCACGGCGGCACGCGATTAGAACCTTCCGCCTCTACCGGACTATGGCAGAGGCCCGTGCGGTCATCTGAATTCCGAGTAGGTCAAGGCCTTTTCCACCAGAGTGTCGGCGGTCTGGGATGTCTGCATGTCCGCGCCTTCAATTACCCCCAAACACCTCATATAGGTGTCCCGCGTGCTTTTAATGTCGCCCATATACACTTCACATGACGGTCGGCCACAATGGTGGAAAGGCTGGTCACACCATGTATCGGAGTTGACCATATCACATAGTGGCGCCAAGCGCTCGCCTGTTGGAGGTTAGTCACACACCTTATGAGTGTCTCCACGCCTCAGACTGGTGTTCGCAGGGACTCTCCCCTCCGGTACGGTGGGTTGCTGCGTTTCCTGCATCAGCCGTATCAAATGATTAGGAAGCTAGAAGGTTACGATTAACCTAGGTGAGGTAGTTAAGCAAAGGTATTGATGGTCGTGTGATATCTCCTATTGCATAATACGGTACCATCCCGGTACTTGTATATTTTACAGGTACACACTCAATGGTTTAAATGCTATTTAATTAGGAAAGCACAAAGCACCCTCATGGATTATGTATTGACATGTTCCCCCACCGGCATAGAGCTGAATGAAGCTGATAGAATAGACCACAACCACGTCCCAATCCGGACGATGAGGGCGAGAGCGGACACTGCTATTATGAGGAGTGCGAGACGCGCGGTGACGATCGCGACACCTAAGCTAACGGCATCCACCGGAACGAAACCTGCATCGATCGGGGTACCGCGATAGTTAGGGCAGGCATGGATGTTGGTGTGGGCATTAGTGACTTGTGATGGCATGTCTACACAAAGCCGGTGGTATGGAATGGCCCAAAGCCCCAACTAGGAAGCTAAAGCTATATATCAATGACCTCCTCCTCCTCCCCCAAGTTCCCTCATCTAATCAAATCCCCTGTTCAGATCGGCCGCTAACCCAATGCAAGAAATCCCCACTTGTACTCAATGTTGATAACCCATTCCATCCGCACCAGAGTCATAAGGAAAACATGGCGGGGAAAGGAAATGGAAGAAATTGGAAAAAAAGAGATACCGGAAGACTAGAAGGAAAACGCGGGAGACATCCCATTTCACTGTCGCCCTCCTGTAGCTATAATCCAGATCCGGAGCGAGGGGCATGCTTACACCTGAGGGGGTTCTCTATTTCTCACCCATTGCCACAGGCCCGTGCCCTCCGATTCACGCCGAGAATATAGTATTAACCCCAATAACCCAGTCCGGGTGCGCAAACATTTCTATCCTCTGAAACCAGGGTCAGGTATACCAGCGCCGGAACTGCAAACCGACATGACCACAGATAAACGTCATCGTCAGTTTTCACCGCAGTCTGCGGGAGTGTGGTTGGGTAGACGGATACAAGCAGAGGACGGAAAAACTCACCATTGCAATTATATATTTTATCGCACTACTCGCTGGACCCTTCGCCGACATGCTTGTTATAACCACCCCTATTACCACCACGCTCCATAACGCCTGAGTGATGTGCAGAGCCAGGTTGGCCTTTAAGAGCCGTATTCGCCATGATGCCCGAGCATTATTTCGTTCCCCGAACCCTTTGGCTCTGCAGTCACCATCGTGGCACTGTGCCATGTGTTGATTAAACGCTTGAACTGTTCGTACACCTGCAGGGTGTCATCGGTCTCCTGCATTAGCTCCACCACGCTGTCGCTTGTGCTGATTCCTGACTCCCTTTGCCGTGAGGCCCCGGGACCCCGACCCGAGCGTTGGAGTGGATCGCGGCAGTGTTGCAAAGAAGGCCTTTGATGATCGGGGGGGTTAGAAGGGGTGGGTTCTCTAACGTCTTAGTAAGCAAAAATAGCAGGAACTCTGATGGGAATTCTACCTTTAGCCCAGGTGTGCGAGTATTTATTGTTCAGAAGCCGGGGAAGTGGAGTGCCAGTGCTAGTTTGTTTGCTTTTTCTGCTACATTTTGCCCTCCTTTCCTATCATTTCTTTGTTTCTTTGCTTCCAACTGCCTTCAAATATCATGGTTTCCCGATTTGTTAGGAGGGGTTCTATCTTATAACCTCCCGGTTCGAAAAAGCGCGTTCCTAGCCTTCGATCATTTTTTGATCGAACCCCCTCCTTCATTGCAACATTGGATCGCGGTGGCGACATTGGGCGAGGGAGGCGGACGTATAGGCCGTTAATGCGCTGGCCAAATGTGACGCCTTGCTAGGGATAGCAAATACCAGTGGGGGATCAGTTGTGGTAGTTTTGTTTAACATGGTAGAATCTAAAATGTAGGATGTGTTTATCATATTCGGAGGAGTGAGAATGGGGATGGGCGGGCGGGTGCGCGATGAGATGTGAGGGATAGTTTAAACTTGAAACCCTTTCGTATACTGCACTCCTGGTAGTACACTCACACCCCGTTATCCCGGATGGTCAGATTTCAGGAAATTCATCTGGGGCAAGGGGTTTTCCGGAACAACAGGAAGGGGGAGAGTTTGTATAATCTGAAGAAAGGTAAAGGTTTATCTCAATTCTTACAAGAGCTTTATCTTAACAAATTTTCATAGGCAGCATTTACACTTTTGGTGTTCCATCTTGTAGGAACACAAGTGAAGTGTTCTTCGTCCTCCTCCTCTGAAGCACTGCTACTAGCCGGATACTGTACCTCCATGTCCATCTCCCAGTTCAATACCGGGCCGGCAAGTCCAATTTCAATTTCCTTTCCCTTTCCCTTTCCCCTCTCAACCATCTTCACTTGCTGAGACCCTTTCAAGTTGCCAATTCCATCCCGTTCACAACCTTTATCATCAACAGGTGGCGGTACGGTTGCTTCGGCCTGGATGGTAGTTGGTGACTGGGGTTTGAAAAATTGGGAAATGGTGGTCTGTTTGGTTTTGCTTGTGTTGCGATAACTAGAAATAATTAGATATGCAATGTATATAGAAAGTGAGTATGTGGAATGTGAAGTACCAGAGAAGTGCTGAGTGAAGCTTATGAGAAAAACATTTGGATTCCGCAACTGAGAGGGTAGAATTCAGGGATAAGGGTAGATGAGTTGTTGGAAGGGCTTGCAAATACCGTCCAAGCTCATATGTATAATGTGCGGCAGTTTCAACTCCAATCAAGGGAACTGTAAAAATATTTTCTACATCATCCTGAGACGCGCTTCCGTCTAGTAGGTCTTTTGAGTGGAGTAAAATGCCCGAAGCTACCTCTTCCTGTATGATTGCTATGGCATCGGGGGTAGAGTGAGAGTGGAGAGCTTCTTCGTTACCGTCCTTGCTACCCATACCCAGGCCAGGAATGTAGGAATTGAACCATTATTCAACATTTTGGAAGTCGGCTAATGCAGTATTGCTTAAGTGACTGAAAGCTTCACGGCATTCTCTTCTTTCAACGTTGAAAAACTGTTCGACCGGTCCCACACTGGCAATCTCCTCTTCGGCTACCTGATCGGTGATTTGACTCCCACCAACAGTACTGATTTGGGTTTGCGCATTAATTCCAGCCTTTTTCCAGCAATGAATAATAGTCGACTGTGTGACAGACTCCCAGGAGTCCGCGATTAGGTAAATAGCCTGTAGGATATCCAATTTAGAAGGTGCTTCACCATACTGATTGAAGTGTTGAACCATAAACCGTGCATAGGGTCTTCAATAGGCTGCCTAGAATGAGGAGATTATTCCAGTGTCCAGAGGTTGCAAAAATGAGGTGGTACCAGGGGGTAGGTAGACAAGTGTTATGTGTGTAAGAAGCGGAGGTTTTGGTCCTTTGTAGTCAATAGGTGGTGAGGTAGGAGGAGGATGAGTGGGGCAGTTATCAGTAACAAGAGCAATAGAGCGCTGAGCAATCCGCATTTCGTCATTCAATCCACGTAAGAACTCATACTACTAACCAGTTAGAAGCCAGGCCTTTTTGTTCTAACGATAGACTACCGGTAGGTTGGTGGGATTAACTTTATTCTGGCGAAAGGCACGCGGCTTCTCTGCTCGCCCAATAACCCAAATCTTCCGCTTGTCGGTTCCTGCTTCATTCACGATATGAAATGTTGTAATGCGAACCTTATCATCCTTTCCTCCTCTTACTAGTTGTTTCCCTTTTTCCAGCTGTACATTTGATGACTGAGTTTGTTTATTGAATACAAGACCACTTTCATCACAATTATATCTGTCCTCAGGGGAAAAGCGTGCTAACTGCTCCGATAAGTGTCTGCGCTGTGTCGGCAAAGCTGCTTGATCCACATCACCTGATTGGCCTCGAGTCTGAAGTCTACCAAAGTTATGCCTTTTTTGAACTGATTTAGCCATCCATTGGACATCTCGAAACCATCGTAACATCAGCAAAAATAATACCATGCGTCCTGTGCGCCCCATGCGTCTGACGCCCGGGAAGTCGGAATGCTAATCGCGAATCAGGACGTAACGTCGGATCGACGTCATGTCCTGACTTTGCGTCACCTAGCGCCATCCGTCCTGACGCCATCCGGACACGGACCCCTACGTCCTGTGCGTCCTGACTGTGTCTGGTGCTCCACTATTACGTCCTGACTCCTGCTGATCTACGACTCTTCCGTTCCTACTGCGTCGGGTCCTCCGCTATTGCGTTCTGACTGCGTCGGATCTATGACTCTCACGCCCTGATGCCGGTTCCTTCTCAGCGAACGTCACGGCTTCACTCATCTTCAGATCTCGCGTCATAATGTTTTAACATCCTGCCGACCTCGTCCGGATCCCACGGTCCGCATCTCTCCCTTCCGGACGCCTGCTCACTTCTTCCTGATCGTACACCCTATGTATGCTGCGTCCTGATCCGATGGTGACTCTATCTGACGCTGCGTTTTCATCTGGACGCATCGTGTAGTTAGTCTAATGCCATCCTGATCATACGCCTAGGCACTTCTCTTCTTTCAAACGCTGCCACGATGTGTTTTACTATCCTGATCGCCAAGATGCACCTGTTAAGCGTTGCTTCTATTAATTCTATTCTGAATTCCTTGAGTTTGCTAGACGCCATCATCTTAATACGACTATGCTCCTCGCACACTTTCCAATATGTGAGAACGCATCCCAAAACCACTACACTACACATGCTCAGCATTCTAAGTACCGGCATCTGTGCTCGCACTTTCCCCCTGCTCCATATCCCACGGATCAGTAGTCTCCTCCACCGGCTCTAGTTCATCAAGGCTGAGCGCGAGCTGTGGCAATGTAGTCGGAGTCACAGTATTGTCCAAAGTTCGCCCCCCAGCTACCTCGTGTGCGCCGTTCAGAGTCTGTAGGTCCGAATCGAGGAAGTTGAGTAGCCGGGTTGCCGACAGTAGGGTGAAATCGAAAGACGTGACAGTTTCCTGTGAATCGTTTCGGTGATCTGGGGCTCCAGCCAGGGCTCCAATACGCAGGTTGGTGGGAGTTTGACTCTCAATCTGTGAAGTTGGACGTGTCTGAATGCATGGAGTTGGGTTATTCGGAATGCGAGGAGTTGCCCGTGGGGGGGCCGTCTAGACATCTGACTCTGCACCTCTGCCGCCACTGCTTCCCAATTGTCAGTAAACTCTTCACGGCGATCTTCTGTATCCCATGCTCCTTCACGATTTTCGCTTTGATGGTCTCGCGAATGTTCTTGAGGATCATTGTCTGTACCCAGTCTCGGCACGTGGCCCACGTCTGGCGCTGGCGGGCAAAGAGGTCTTCCGAGCTCATCATGAGGTTACACCCCCACGCAAGTGGTAACGGGACACAAGGCGTGGCACATGATGAAGATATCGTGAAGTCAGAAAAGGAAACCCAATTCCCGATTAACAATTGAAGTAAAAAAAGAGCAAAATGTGAGTAAGAAACCTGTGCCCCTGAAGCCCAAGTTACCACTTAGTATGAGCTCCATGTCTCCGTATCAGAGTAGTGATCCTCCTTGGCATACGATCAATGAAAGGATAGACTCTCCTCCATGGCATTTCCTCCCAAACCTCCGGTGCAAGTGTAATAATATCGTCTCTGTTGTAGGGGCATCGCGTAGCCGTCTTACAAGCCTCGTGAAACCTCCGCTCAAAGAAAGACCACATATTCTCTATAGGATTCATGTCGGAAGACCAAGAGGCCCAAGGCATCCGGATAACTCCCTGCTGAACCCTATATCTCCTTGAATAATGAGAATTATGAACATGAGAATTGTCCTCCAGCATTTCGATATCATTGTCAGCCCCAGCTAAAAGCTCATATAAAGGAAGAAAGTGTGGGGTTTAAATCTCTTGACAATATTGAACCGAATTTATGCTTAGTCGGTTCCTGCCCCTCTCCCTCTCCTACTTGGTTCTCTGGCCGATTGGAATAAGCTGAGTATGAAAACCATAGGTGAAACCAGCAGCGAACATGACACTAGTCTTATCGTGAGGAAACAAAGTCTCAATATCGCGATCCTCAAGAGCCGTTCCAGGAGGACGTCAGACCAAGGATCTCCCTCCTCCTTGCCCAATCCTAAGCTTCATCTCATTAAGAAAGATCTTTTTTCTACAAACAAAATTGTTCCAGTTTCTTCTTTCTTCAGCCCTGCGCAATCTCTCCTGCTTGCATTCATAGTTTAAGAAAGGCTTTTTGCAAGCAACATGAACATAAATGTTCATACAGCGGAGAGATTCACCCACAGTCCTTTCTGACACATTTAGGTTAAGATCGGCTGTGATATCACTGAGCGGAGCATGAGGATTTTGCTCATTGATTCGATGTAATCGCCTCTTGGCATATTCATCTAACTTTGGCATAAAGCCAGGGCGTGGTGGGGGGTTGATTATTTTCGTAGTCTCCCATCGCTTCACCATCCTCTGAGCCTCAGATTTTGACATCAGCAAAAATAATACCTTGCGTTCCGTGCGTTCCGTGCATCTGACGCACCTGACGCCGGAACACTAATCGCGAATCAGGACGCAACGTCGGATCGATATTGCGTCCTGACTTTGCGTTACTTGGCGCCATCAGTCCTGACGCCATCCGGACTCGGACCCCTACGTCCTGTGCGTCCTGACTGCGTCTGGTGCTCCGCTACTCCGTCCTGACGCCGCCTCATCCAGGACTCTCCCGTCCTGACGTTGCCTGATCTACGACTCTCCCGCCCTGACGACGTC
>Ga0307517_10001012_pt1 | contig 47770 bp, 45 predicted proteins | sample 23_EM_MG_FD_194515 | JGI IMG/M metagenome (GOLD analysis project Ga0307517, IMG submission 194515) | Populus trichocarpa ectomycorrhiza microbial communities from riparian zone in the Pacific Northwest, United States - 23_EM | ecosystem: Host-associated > Plants > Roots > Unclassified | place... | reverse complement strand
CCAGGAGACTGGTTTAAATACAGAACCCAAGAGCGATAGCCTTCCTGCAATCACGATCATTACCAGTAGCTGCGCACATACCGGAATCCTGTAATCCTGCAAGACCAAAGAAAGAAACAAACAAACAAGGCTCAGCCTTCGCCAGTATTACATGACCATTCCATACCCGGAATCCTAAATATAAACTTCCAACAAAGCAAACTAAACATAACAATACGATAGCATAGCCTATCTGACTCAGAGACAGTGGCGGAACTGATATCAAATCAAATAATCCAAATATAAATCAACTAAACATAGGAGATCCAAGACTGACTGCTCCTGTGTACCGTTACCGGAACATGTACAAATGTTACAAAAGCTAGCCCCACGGCCTCCTTCTGTCAGTCGTTCGGGGTCTGTGGATTGGAATCGAGAAAGCTCAGGAGTCGCATAGCTGTCTAGCTGAAATCGAAAGATGAGACTGTTTCTTGTAAATCGAATTGGTTACCCGGAGGGGCCGCCAGGGCCCCAATTCCCAGGTTTCTGGGAATTTGACTCTGAATCCGTGGAGTCGAGCGTGTGGGGGCGAGTCTGGCCATCTGGCTGAAATCGAAAGACGTGACAGTTTCTTGTGAATCGAATTGGTTACCCGGGGGGGCCGCCAGGGCCCTGATTCGCAGGTTGTAGGGAGTTTTACTCTGAATTCGTGGAGTCGCGTGTGTGGGGGCCTGACTAGAAATCTGACTCTGTACCTCTGTAGCGACTGCAGCCCAATCATCAGTAAACCCTTCAAGGTGATCTACCCAGACCCCAAGCTCCTGCTGCATCTTGGCTTTGATCGTCTCACGAATGTTCTTGGGAATCATAGTCTGCACCCAGTCTGGGCGAGGCCGATGTCTGGCGCTGGTGGCCAAAATAATCTTCCGAGCTCAACCTCATGTTAGCATCTGAGCTGGAATGAGAGGAGACCGGGTTTGCGGTCAGGCTCACCTCCTACGGCCTCCAGCTTGATGTCGCATGTTTCAAGATGCACCCCTGTTTGCCATGCTCGCAGAGTATGGCAGGGTATGGGACAGGTTAAGCAAACCATAATGCCATTGATGTAACCCTGAAAATCAGGTTCGGAAATCTAAAACATTTTCTTGCCCTTAAAGTACTCTCCCCATCTTTCCTGCAGGATCTAGGGCGCGAGGAAGCGATTCGTTATTTGCTGGGTCATGTTCAAACGCATTAGTTGTGGCCAGGCTCACTACCTAGTACACACTTACCTCATACCCCCTCGGGGAGCACATAAATCAATCCCTCTCAAGGAGGTAGTCCGCTCTACGCCCAATTGCCGTCGGGTCTTCTGGGAGATTGTACAAATTTCCAATTCGATCCTTTACTTGGAAAACAAACTGGGATCTTACTGTAGAGTGTCTCAAGCGTACCGGTCACATTTAGTAAGCACCCCCGGTGGCGTGCGTAATGTTTAAGTATCAGCGTCCACTTCCTAATTTTAAGCTTGGATTCGATGCTTCAATATTTGCAGAGTCGGATATATCATCGAGAGCCTTCAGCCAAGATCGGTCGACAACAGACATCAAGGCAGCAGGTGCTGGAATAGGATTAACAAACAGGGTGTACCGGAGAATGAGAGTCTTGGCCCGCAATATTACCTCTGCCTCTGCTCCAATGGCTATATTTCGCCGTGATTTAGTACTCGGCAAGATGTAGTCATGTAGTGGTGTACATGGATCGGCGGGAGGACTCGAGCCTCTGCCTGCAGAGGTAGTGGCACAGTTCCTGGCCAGCGGTGATGAATACGGCGGTACACTGGAAGATGTGAACGTCGGCGGAGTGTACGCACTACCTTGGATTATACGTCATGGAGCAGCTGGGGTGCGCCTGACTGGCGCTGTCCCCTGTGATCAGGAGGTGGTGGAAACTGGCAGAATCGAAACCCGGCTCTTTGCTTGTCGTCTTTCTGCAGTTCGTGACCACCGACAAGTCCCTGGTTCAGTGTTGTGATCTGGAATATTATTGTCTTCTGCTTCTGGTTCTGTGTCAGATTCAGTTTGATTAGAGCTGCACGAGTTCTGGTACTCATCGCTGCTGTCATCGCTAGGATGAACTGTCTCATGTTGTGGTGGTGCGTCAGTCTCCACCAAATGTTCAGTATACATGGTTGTCTGTAATGTGCTCCTTCTATGGCGCTTCGTAGGTCGTGATGGATGACGTGGTGTGATTTGTGGTGGGAGGAACTCCAACCTGATGACTCAGACTGTGTACTGTGCGAGCTGCTTGATTCAGCCGCCAGTGTTGGTGTACTATGGGAGGTGCCCGATTCGGTCCACCCTGTTCCTGATCCAGATCCCCTATCCACAGGAATGGCGTTGCCTCTACACCCGTACCTAGTGCTTACTCGTGGTGGTGGCTGGCTGAGGCAATTTCCTTGAGGTTGTCTAGACATGGTGTAATACTGGACGATTGATGAAGGTTTGTTCGGAGAGGATAGGAATTAGGATATAGAAAATTGTAATGTATCCTGCGTGTTGTGAAAACAAGGAGTTTATTGTTGTTCAATGGAACCCGTCAGGTTTTATACGCTTTGTCTTGTGGGGGGGGGGAAATCACGTCCTATCACTCGGTATTGAAAGAATCTATTCAACTGCAAAAAGGGGTTTTCTAATTGCTCAACATTATGTTCGAAATCTGGACGAGCTCCGGTATGATGTTCGTCGGGACTCTGGTCTGAAAAGGTTCGATCAAATACAAGGTGTCGCTAATGTAGGAGGCATCGTTAATGTCGCTGGAGCCTAAGCCAAAACTAGCCACAAGCAGTATCAATTAGCCACACTAATTCTAGCAAGACACCCGCCACGCTCTATGCGGATTAGATATATCGAACCTCATCTCCACACGTCGAATCATCCAGTGAATCAACATCATCTCAATTTTCACGTCATCCATCCCCTAGTTCGGTTGGCGAACCCCAGCCTAGTTATGGACAGAGAATGTTAGGCATGCCCAATCTGGAAAAAGGTATCAGACGTTAGCAAAAGGGGATGTAAGGATGAGAGAAGCTGAAGCCACGGCGCGTAATGGTATCATTACTCGAGTCCTAACACATACTAGCTACGATTCCTAATCAGAATATGCAGGACTCCAAAAAGAAAACTAGATCTAGTATACAGTAAGGTATTTGGGTATTTGGGATAAAAATGAAAAAAGTATTATAATCGAATCCAGGACATCTCAAATTATTATCCACCCTGGTGATGTCTTCCAAAACGGCGCCTTTCGGGGGTGGAGGGGGGGTTTTCTTGGGCCTGATCAGGACTTAGAGTTGAAGATCCGGGGGCCTGGGAAGTCACAGATGCTGGTGGCTGAGTCGTGGCCACATTGGTGGTGGATGGCGGCAGTCGAGAGGGAGAGGGATTAGGAATCGTTCTCTCAGGAGTTCAGACATCGAGTTTGGAGACCGGAGCAGCCAGAGGTGAGACCGGGCGTTTGCCGCTATTCATAAGTCTGACAGGTGGGGTGTCCTTAGCACCATGGTGCCCTTGACCTCTCATAGCTATGAGCCTGGGATTTGCCACGAATTTGGTTACCCAGGGGTTCACCTGTGCAAATTGGCGGAGCTTTTGGAGCATCTCAGACTTGGAAGGCCCAGATGTACCAGAGGCTTCCATCCCTAATACGTGCGCAAATCGATTGGATCTTGCTGGGTCCGCCATTTGTGATGGAATGTTCCTCCGGCGTCTTGAGGGGCCCGGCACTGCCGGTGACTGGTCCTACATCTGCCAGTAGCTATCCTGTCTTGACCTGTGTGCCAGTTGTCATTCAATACGTACGTCGCAGTCGTCCACAATGATAACGGCAGCACTGGAAGGCCGCCAAGTTGCTCCCCCTGGCTCGGCCTGTAGCCATTCAGCATCGTCAATCCACTCCTCCTCCTCCTGCATCTCCCGCGTTGCATATTCTGCACGTGCCAAGTCATCCCAGACCTCGTGGTCAAAAAAGGGGTGTCTCCCATTGGGAGGCTCGGGGCCTCATCTGGGCCCTCTTCATCTTCCGGCCGTAACTCAAGAACTATGAGGTTCAGGGGATCGTGGTCATTGTTTGTAAGGAACTATGCACAAATGTCGTCATCTCTATTCAGGAATACGAGCAGGTGTAGTGGGAGAGGTTCTTCGTGGTCCTAAAGTAGTCTGGTAGAGCCCTCACCTGTTGCGCCAATCAGATACCGGGGGCATTTGATTTCCTCTTTGACGTCTTGTGCTCTTACCAAACGGAGCAGATCTGCGATACTCGGTGCAGTTAGGACACCCCAGGCGACTCCCCGATCTGAGTCTCTTACACACCAGGGATGGCCAAGAAATGGATGCTGGGTAGCCAGCTCCCCCTTTTGACGAACGATATGGATTCTTACAGCCTGCAGAGAATACGGGAATTCCAATCGGAATGCGCCACTAGTGAGACATGTTAGTGCACGGCTACGGGAATAAAGATGGATAACACATACTCGAAGGTTGTGCAATGTCTCAATGACCATCCCGCTCAGTCCTCTCACACTGGTTGGACGTCTGCTGTTTCTTGGCCGAATCTTTGACTAGGAACTTCAGATGCCGGATGAGTTCCCAAACGTCGTCTCTGTGGTCATGGTGTTTGATGAACTCAATACGCTCCTTGACTGGCAAAAGGCCGCGAGCAAACAATATAATTGAATCCCCTTGCGATTCTGTTAGGCGACCAGGGTCTAGGGAGCGAGCTACGATATAGGCCTTTATTTGCTCACGCCATGTTGCATAGACCGAGGATGGGCCACACGGATGTTGGAATTCACACCAGGATTTCGCATACGCAATGTCACTATATACGGTCCTGGTTTCAGTGAGATTGTCTGCATGCCAGCATCTTATTGCTGGGAAGTTTGGTTTGGTTTTATATACACTTAATCTCCTACGGTTGGTTGGAAGTCTGCGCGCTCCTCAGGCTCCAGTTCTCTGTTCATTAAAGGAGGGTTGTGTGTTCAATATCCTATGATTCTATATAAAGAGCATTTCATGATTACTTACGCTCTGTCTGCTGCGGGGCGGCGGATGGCCGCACGTGTCAGAGTCCTTCTTCGTATACCGCTCTCAATTTCTTGTGACTGTGGTAGCACAGTGGGATGTCTAAGGGCCAGTGAGGTATTAACATGTGTTACTAATACTATTAGGAGACGTGTTTTGGATACTTTCCCTTCCGCAACCGACGTCTCGCTATTCCTGGGGGCGCCATTGATCCCTTGGCGATCCTTGAATCTGATATCCAGGGCAAAGAAAAGGGGGGTCGATTGATCCCTACCTGGACGGTATTTGATGTTCGTATATCTCAAGAGGCCGGACGTGGGGATGCAGGGTCAAAACGAAGGTGGGCGTCTCGTAGGTGGGGAGGTAAGAGCGTGGGAGGGGTGAGAGTGGTCCTTAGATAGAATGCACCGATGCTGTATATTTCGCCGGTAGTGTGCCCTGGGAGACGTACAAGTAGGGAATGCGACTTAGAGTGTACCACGACATTGTGATGAAGATCTGGATCTGTATGACTTGGATACTATATTGTGGGATAGATAACGAAGGCACTTTACCAATGACAGCGGATAAAGATATAGATCTTAGATTGTCAAAGGATGATGAGATGTACTGAGTCTTGATTGTCGCGGGTGATTTGCAGTACCCCCTGCGATAGTGTTTTAAGCCTCACAAGTATGCATGCGCTAAGAGACATCGCGTACAGTGAGGTCTCTTGGTGTCAGAGTCAGCCAAGATCCTAGCCCCGAGCCTGAACCTGAACACAACACCACAAGCTATCATACTATGCCATGTGCGAACCCAAATGAAGGAACTCATCGGAGCATGATCAAAAGGCTATTCCAAAACTCTTAAGTACTACTCTATTAAATCTATCGAACAGAAATTGAAATCACTAATATATGTCTTAGTAGACATGGCATACAAACGACACGCTATCAGATTGACTACACGCTGATCTACCACACTCTGCAGGCAATGTCAAACGCAATCTCTTAACTGGACTGGCGTCATCATCACCTTTTTCATCATTGAACTATGCCCAACGCTTCCGGTCCTCTATTGCTTTCAACCACTCCCGAACATTTGAAGCTTGACGCAATTTCTTATTCAAATGTTCCCAATCTTGCGAATCTGATGGACCTCAACACTTCTGCACCTTGACATCTGCAGTCTCACCCCCACGGTCTCTCAGGTCCCCCCCATGGTGGGTATTCATTGTGGATGGCGATTGAATAACCAGGAGTATACGAAAATGGAAGGATTGGGTCGGATCTGCAACGGGGGATGGTGATGTTCCAATGATTGCTTCACATCCCTCATCGGCGTCGGAGACATCAGATGATGAACTGCTAGATACCGGGAGAAAAGGAGGAGAGTCATTTGCCTGGTTACCTCGAGCATTGGCTTGGCCGGGGTCAGGTCTCACTTCCTTCCATGGGGCTTGAATGCCAGTACATGCCCCTGCTTGCCGTGCCCCATTGGCAATGACATTTTCGGGAAGATAGTTGTGGCTTCTCAAGGGCTGAGTGAGTACCCTGTCCGCAGTATATCGGCGATGACAATAGACCAACAGATCCAATGGATCGTCGAGAACCGGATCCGACAGCAGCCACGCCCTTACATCTTCATCATTCTTGATGAAGACGTAATTTATATAAGATAATGGGAACATGGGATGAAGACACAGCTCTTTGCTGCCATCACCAGTCATGCCAAGTATGTAGCGAATTGCGTTGGGTGGCACAGTTCTCGAAATAATCGCTGACAGTCCCCGTATGTCATAGGCATTTAACTCAGCAAAACCTACGCCATTGATATGACGATTGCGCCAATGAAGAAAGCCATAATTCAGTTGTGGTGGGTTGATATCGGCCAAGTTATGGACCCAAACAATACGAACCGCATGTGCAAGTCCAAGCATAGTATTCCAATCTATATATCCTAAGTCAGCAAGTTAAAAAAAAACACATCCGGATTGTTGTGAAAAAACTCACTAATTTAGCACAGATCCAACACTGTGCAAGGCACTTGTCATGCCATGCCAAGGTATTCAAACCCCGGATGCTCCACGATCTGTGCCGCAGGTCCAGTGATATCTGCCGGAGGAGCATCGTGGATCCCTAATGGGGTACCTAGAATGCCCATTGGGGGAACCGGTTGGATTCGTGCAGGAATAACTCCCTGTATGGCAGGATTGTTCGGAGGTTGGGCATTCGCCGGAGCATGTTGGACCCGCACTAGCGTACCAGGGATAAACATTGGGAGAGCCAGATGGTTTATTGCAGAAATATTCGCCAGAGAGTGACAATATTTCTGCCCCAAGAGCAGAACATTCCGAGCTCGGGGATTGGATGGGGCGGGGGGTGGAGGGTTGTTCTGACCTTGGAGATTGGCCAGGCCGGCAGGTAGGCGGTTGTTCTGCGCTTGGGGATTCGCTGCGCCGGGAGCATTGTTCTGAGCTTGGGGGATTACCCGGCCTGGGGGTGGGGGATTGTTCTGACCTTGGAGATTGGCCGGGCCTGCGGGTGGGGCGTGGTTTTGCGCTTGGGGATTCGCTACGCCGGGAGGATTTATCTGAGCTTGGGGAATCGCTGGGCCTGGGGGTAGAGGCTTGTTCTGCACTTCGGGATTAGCCGGGGATGCATGGTGCATCCCAAGTGGTGTATCAAGAATGGCCATTGGGGGTGCCACTTGCATTTGCGCAAGAATACTTATCAGGCCGGGACGATAGTTCTGTGCTTGGGGGATCGCCAGGCCTCGGTGTGAGGGATTGTTCTGGGCTTGGGAATTCGCTTGGGGAGCAGGTACGTTTTGGGCTGGCCCACGAGCATTGGCCTGCTAAGGATTTTGGACAACTGGGCCAGTGTTCAGTACAGCTGTTGCAATACTCCACTGGCACTGAGGTGGTGCGTTGAGAGGTAGTAATATTGGGTTCAGAATGACTTGCTCAGGGGGGACGCCCAGGCCGGGTGGAGGCACGTCGTTATTGGTCTCAATGGTTTTGGTCAACTTCTTCCTACAATTCTTATCCAATTGAAGAACTGCCTTGTCGATCTCCTGCATACTAGCCATGTTATTGGCTGCTGACGCAGTGGTGTGTTCATCGCATACAGTTTTCAATCTCCTCATGCCTGCGACGATTTGCTGGAATTCGGCGTCTGGTAAGTGACAATTATCTGAAATATAGCCCCTTGCTAACATCTGATCTTTGACAGCATCCCGCCAACAAACATATAGGGGGGGGCTTGTTTTTGGGATGATGGGGGATGCCCATACACAAGTTATGATTGTTAATCAACGGACGATCGGGGCATCGATGAGAATACTCCCCAAAAAGAGTAAAAGGTGGAAGGTGAGAGGTGTGACCCGTGGGCGGCGCCTGCTGTCCACCTCCAGCCCGCATATATGCGTACCTAACAATATTGTTATTCTGCGCCATATCCGTGGATTCTTGGTGTATATAGATGGCAGTATTTAGGGATACTTGTGATGTGATAACGGTGGCTGTTGTGGAGGTTCTGAGTGCGAGATGAAACTTGATATGAAGCCCATCTATTATGGCGATCAATTCACTTTATATATCAAACTCCCAGATCCTCTAGGTGATTTGAAAGAATGATGAATTCGTTTCATGATTCGATAAGAAAATGCGAATCTGACCCTCTATGACAGGAATCTTCCATTGTCTGATTCAACTTGAATAAATGAAACATGATAAACGCATTCGGGCGGGAACATAATATTTGTCGTCTCAGTTGTTGAAAGAAACCACAGCTGATACCACGTCACACCTATGCTAACTCTATCAACGACTAGATCATGATTATCGCATGCGCACCACTTGCCCCTACACACAATCAATACGCGTTGGTGTCAACACTTGTCATAGCTGCACCCATGAATCTACACTGAGCCCGAAGGATCAACAGAGCAAAGTCCAACTTGAACCATGCCTAGCAAATATCCATTCTGCCGCCGAAAATACAGCTAGTCTGGTGCATATGAGAAGGACCTGTGAACTGTGTACGCAGGTCTGGACATTATCCTCGCATCAACCATACAATATATCAATATGGAATAAAGCGTATCGCACAACCCAGAAGCCAGCGAGTGCCAGGATTCCTACTGTAAATCCGATCCAGGCCCTGCTGGATCGGAGCCTGATGAATGTTGTCGAGGAATTGCATACCAGTCTGATACTGAAGTATTCTATGACACTACGTCACCCTCCGCCCGCAAACAGATTTATTATAAAGGCGCCAGGCAAGTAATCAGAGACGTTAATGGTTTTGAGCAGGAATAGGGCAACCTGTGCGACGACCCATGGGCATCATTTAATCGTGAGCAAGGTTTCAAACTGGCATCCTGATTCATGGAGGGAAAAGTATCCAAATCACGAATCAATCAATACTTCTCGAGTAGCCTAGGAGATGCTGAATCAGTCGGGTATAGCTCCATGTACACGCTGGAGAACCATCTCCGGTTACTGGATCCGTACAGTCAATATCTGAAATATCTTGACGGCCATGTTGAGGATGGGCAGAGAACTTTGCCATTATTTTACTGCAATGTACTAGGTTGTGTTAGATATCTCCTTCGCCACATCGCATACCGAGACCGGGCAGAGAATATATGCAGAAATCCATACGGCGGATGGGTGGTGGAACGTGCAAGTAGAGCATCCGAGTGCCACACCTTTTAAAAGACCTTAGCTGACGGATCATAGGAGACGCTTACTCGTACTTGTCAGCCAAGATTTGCCTTCCCCATTTGTCCTAGTGAGGTTTGCAAGGATCTTTCTTCCAAAAAGGTATAGTGTGCAAAGTCGTGCATAACTAGCGCGTCTCCTAACTATCTATTATAACGGATTCTTTGACGATCCAGGCTAACTGCTATTTACTTAAATCATAGCTCAAAAATATTCCACAGGTTGAATCATATACCCTGATTATTATTCAGGGAGTAATACGCTCAGAATCATACGCCCAAATTATTAGGCCCAGAACGATTGGCCTACTGTCATACGCACACACCGAATTATTATGCTGTGAATCATACGCCCACTATGATACCCTCTGATTATGCTGCAAATCATACGCCTAGAATCATATGCGCAGATTATTAGGCCCATTGACCTACTGTCATACACACACATGGAATTATTATTCTTGAAATGATACGTCCACTATGATACCCTCTGAGTATACCGCGAATCATACGCCTAGAATCATACGCCTAGAATCATACGCCTAGAATCATACGCCTAGAATCATACGCCTAGAATCATACGCCTAGAATCATACGCCGGGACTATTAGGCCAAGAATCATTGGCCTACTATTATACGCACACACGGAAGAATTATTATGCTAGGAATTATACACGCACCATGATACCCTCTAATCATGCCGCGAATCATAGGCCTAGAATCATAGGCCTAGAATCATATACCTAGATTATTAGGCCCAGAATCATTGGCCTACTAGCATACGCACACACAGAATTATTATGCACGGAATCATACGCCCACTATGATATTCTCTAATTATGCCGTGAATCATATGACTAGAATCATACGCCCGGATCATTAGGCCCAGAATCATTGGCCTACTATCATATGCACACACGGAATTATTATACTGGGAATCATACGCCCATTATCATACCCCTTGATTATTATGTCAGGAATCCTGGGCCTACAAGCATGTCCCCTGATTCCTAGGGCCAGAATCATGGGTCTACAATCATATGCAGTGATTATTATGCCAATAATGGGAATCATACGCCTACTATGATACCCCTTGATTATTATGACTGAAGTCCTAACCCTCGAATCATACGCACAGTACTCTAGTAGTATTTGAACCTGCCTATGGCCACTCGGGGAAGCCTTGATATGAGTAGCACAATTCATAATTATTGTCATTCTTGCTCCCCCTTTTTCTTCGGTATATTATCCAGGGTCTAGAGGACTTTGTAATAGCCCGGAGGTAATATCACATCATTTGACCTGACGAGCTGTAAGAATTTAGAACGGTAACGGTAGGAATAGGGATTTCATTAATAATATGACGTAGCATAAGACAGAAAAATACTATAATTCATTTCCCAAGCCGGCCTCTAAAGGGCACTGAATGTAAATATAAAAATAAAAAGAGAAAAAGAGAAAAAGAGAAAAGAGTCAAAATGACAGCAAAGAGAAAGTCAAAAGTAATTTCTAAATACATTTAGGGAGCATTACCTCTACCCCTACTAGGCGTACTGCTAGGAGTGGCCCCACCCCCAGAACGAGTCCGAACGCCACTACCAGTCGGTGTCCAACCCCTTCCACGACTTGACCGAACGGGAGTACGGGTAGCACTACCCCTACCACCTTGACCTTCTCCTCCAGTTCTGGATGGGCCACTTTCACCACCCCTGCTTTCACTCTCGCGTAAAGCTATAGCTGCCTCAGCAACCCCTGAATGCCCTCCTCGGGCACTATTTCGACCATCTCCCACTGTATTGACCCTCACACTAGCCGTTCCAGCACCATGATCCCCACCAGATCCACGGCCAAGACCGCTTCCTCTACTCGCTACGCCTCTCCCACTACCCCTCCCACTGCCTCCGGTATTCCCTCTATCACTACCCCTGCTATTACCCTCCCCACCACTACCCCTACCTCTCCCACTACCCCCGGCACTACTGATCCCAATGCCCACAACACTCCGACCAGTGCTTCCACCACCCATAGCATCATCAAAGGTAAGTTGCCTACTCACCAGTTGTCCTGCGACATTATGGGAATCATCATCGTCGTTGTTGTCATTGTCGTCGTTGTGGTGATTGCCGGTATTACTCCCGAGCCCACCATCAGCCCTGTCAGCCGCTCTCCCACCACTATTACTACCACCGACGCTACTATCACCACTGCTAGGGCTTCTGCGGCCCCTGTCACTACCCCCACCACCACTAGCTCCACCCCGACCCCGGCTGCCACCACTACCGGCACCACCACCACCACCACCTCGACCCCTACCGCCTCCACTACCGCTACTCCGGTTGCTGCCACGGCCACGTCTGCGGCTGTGGTTGCCCCCCCGACTACGGGTAGCCCCACGAGCACGGTTACCCTCACGACCACCAACTCCTGGGGCCGGAGGGCCTGAATCATCACCTGGCTGATCAGAATAGCCTGGAAGCAGTTCCCGTAACCTCCGATCAGGTTTGCCTGCCATGACATTCATGACATCGTCCACTAACCTCATGTCTGGTACCATGAGGGTCATGCGCCCAGCATGCGCGGCGGTGAGAGCACCAGCTTATTCAGAATAAATTAATAAAGCAGATAATTTTATTCCGATTGAAAGTCAACTTACCTGTCATAGTCATCACCAAGAACTGCTCAGCAGCTACCTGAAGGCCTTCGGCAGCAGCCTTTTGCCAGCGGAATGTCTGCGGAAGTGACATTCCAGCAACAATTTCTTGGACAAGGCGGTAAAAGGGGGCTTTTGGGAGAAGGTATCCTCCATCCCGACGATACTTTATGATCTCTGCCATTGCACGTCTGCCGGGAGGGTATCGAGCTGGCTGCTGAACCCCATTCACGTGCCTTCCCGCTTTCTTCCGCCCCAAATTGCGTGTTGCTGACCCCCAGTTTCCACCCCCTTTGGGACCCAAGACGCTCTCTTTTGTTCGGCGTTTGGGAGCCATTGGAAGAGTTCCTTTTTTTCTTTTTTTAATATAATAAGAGCGAGAGATGGAAAAGAGTTATTGGGAAACAAAAGGGTTTTGAGAAGAATAAAGGATATTGAAGAAGTTTTGAAGGAGAAGGAAGATATTGTTGGTGAAGAAGGAGATTGTCGGAGAAGAAGATTTATACAAAAGGGGGGTGGTGGCGTTTGGGTTCGCGTTGGTGTGGATACACGTGTGGGTATTTGTGCGTATGACTGTTATGCATATATATCTTTGTGCGTATGTTTTTTTGTACGTAAGAGCCGTACTTTCCCTAGTACTATGATGTATAATTAGTATTGATATGATAAATGGTGTAACGAGTCATGAAACCCTTATCTCTCAAGCTGGCTCATCAAAGATCTTGAGAAGTCCCGATAGTCGGGCATTTTTCGATTTATAATTCTGGGCCAATATGTGACTGGGCCTATATTGATATGTACGTGAATTGTACATTGATTAAAGTTGCGTAAATCATCAACTCAAAGTCCCCAGAAAGTGACACTGTACAATATGTTTCATATAAGTTTGCGTTGAAAATAGCGTACAAAAGATTGTATATACATGAAGATGTTATATATTTTCTTTTTATGTATCAAATGTACAATCAGAATACCTAAATGATGTCAGTAGGTAGCACATGGCTTGAGTTATACGTAACCAACCAGGATTCACAACCTATGACAAAACTATCCCTGCATAACACAAAAGCATTGCCGGTATTTCCGAATCCTTCTTAGCAAGTAGGCATGCATGAGGTATCCCTTCTGCTCTGCGATTAGCACTCGTTGTGTTGTCCAGAAAACTGATTTATTTAGTAGGGCTCTAATCGGATGGGGCATAGGTATTCGGAGTCAATGTGACTGCCCCTCCGAAGTCCTTCAAAGGGCTCGACTTGCCCTCTTGTCTTTTTTTCCTTTTTCTTTTCTTTAAAGGAAGACCAAACCAAACTCTCTCCTGGCTCCTATTCCTCACACTTACGCGCTCACCCAATTTTTCGAACTGCGCCCTTGCCATCAACACAGAAGTTATACTCCATCTTAAATCAAGCTCTCCTATTCTCTCATATTAGGCAAGCAAAGTTCATCGCTTAAAAAAAAAACAAGCAGAAAAGGAAAACACTTTACCTACAGCTGGATCCGCACTCCCCTCCCCTATTAACGCCCCGGATCCTGACTATACATCTTCTGTTGTGGCCCACCGTACCTCTTTCGTTGAGGCGCATCTCTTTCCTTGCGGCGCATCTCTTGACTTGCGGCGCATCTCTTTCCTTGCGGCGCATCTCTTTCGTTCCGGCACACATATTAGCTTGCTGCACTCATTAGCCCCATTACCTCTCAGATACGGCAGGCACTTAGAGCTGTACCCTAGTACAATTCTGGGCTGGCAAAATCGAAAAGAATCTGGCTGAAACAGCATTTGATTGGTACAAGAGAGCGTGTTTTGGTCCAAGGAATCTTAAATACCGTCAGAGTCTTAGCGAACAGGCTGAATAGCGGGCAAGCGGGGCAAAAGGGCGGCATCTGGATTATTGAGATCAGGGATAGCTCGTCGGTGCAACTAGCACTGCCCTATAAAGTAAGCTATTAATATCTTGGATTTTCCCTTTATTCATGGACCCGACTTTGGAGTATCAGACATAGCATTGATATAATACTCACAAATCATACGCCCAAATCATACGCCCAAACTAATATTGGAATATAGAACACACCCCTTGAAAAGTAATGCCGTCTGCTTATAAATGGAAGCCACTCCCGGCAAGGGCCCTGGGCAACTCACAAAACCCCGAAACTATCCGTCGGAATCAGCATAGAGCAAGTCTTACCCCTCTTGAAACTGCCTTTGAAAGAGCCCGCGTCAATCGTGGCAATCGTCTAAAACAACGGCGGGATTTTGCGAGAAAATATGACGACTACACCGCGCTCGATGAAACTGATAAAGTTGAGGTGGACCGTGCGATGATTGCCGAGGAGAATGAGATCTTGGAGCAGGAGCGCATTGCAATCTTGGCTGATTGGAGGCGATATTATCCGAACCAATTTGATGAGAATGGTTCACCGCTGGCAGATCCACCCATCCCTGTTGAAGTAGACTCTCCTGAGAGTTCTCTGGCTCACTCTGTAAATCCTTCACCAAAGGTTAGACCTGGGGTGAGAATGAAGAGCCTTCTTGATCGCGTAGTGAAGCGACCAAGAAGAGAGACCAATTCCTCTTCCCTGCCAGCTTCTTCCCCATCAGCTCCTTTCCGGACAGCTTCTTCTGGCAGAATGCATGCACACGGAGCAACTCGCCCATTCGCCACAGAAGCGGCTGTACCTTCTTATGCACCGCGTAGTGGTCTTGAGTCTGCCCCGGAGCCATCGCAAGTTGGGCTAGCAAGTAAGTACTTATTATATACCATCTACTCACTCGTCTTTGCCAGTTCCAAGCGGTAGTCATTACTTTTCTTGAGGACAAACTAGTAGTAAATATACCTTTCTGAGAATACTAAGTACCCTACAGGTAATACTAGCCGTGACATTTACCCAGAATCTACAGGGGATACACTTATGAAATATTTGGCTGAATGAGGCATTCTTGGCAAAGACGAGAGAGTAAACAATTGCCTAGTTATCTGAGCATTTTTACTAATGTTTTACTCTGATTTCTTTTAGGTCAGAGAAGTTCCTCAATTCATACCCGTAGGAAAGACCATACCTCAGAGTATCGATTGACAGAGGAGGATATGAAAGGCGATTTGGACACGACCGTTCATGAGGAAGAGCTGGACGCTAAGGGTAAGCCATTTATTGATTGGGTGAAGCCCGTTGAATGGCTTTTGCCTAATGCTGAGGCATATGAGGAGTGGGAGGAGGACGAGGTGGATAAGGATGTGGAAATAATTGATCTCTATGACTCTGAAGATGAGAACGGCAATGGCTCTGAAGATTCTGATGAAGTTTATGGGGAGGAGGAGCTGGATATAGAGACGGATGAAAGTAAGGGTGAGTATGATGATGATGAGGAGGATGAGTATGATGATGAGGAGGATGAGGGTGAAGATGAGAAGGATGGGAGTGAGGGCGAAGAGGAGGGAGAATATTCTGGGGCACTCATTAAGCCTGAGGACGAAGATGTTGATATGACAGGGATGGAGGAAAGCGATCCGTTGAATTTGGCCGGCAGAGGGGCACCAATGGGCCAGGCATCTCGCTCTAGTGAGCTCTACAGCGAGGATGCTAGCCAACGTCGGTTCCATGCCAGCACACAAGAGATTGGAGAGCGTTTTCTTGGTAGGGCTATGACACCCAAAGACTTTTTCGCAAGCCCCGAAGACCAACAGGACAGTATAGAAGATATTGTCAATAGGAGAAGGTGATATCTTGCTGGAAATGCACGCCTGATCCTTGATCTCGAGGCTGCTGCAAGAGAAGATGCTGAGGAACAAGGGATTGACTTGAAAGAGATGGATCGAATTGACCGGGAGCTGGACAGGCTAGCTCTTCTCAATGCGGCCAACCAGAAAATTCCTCGCCGTGTTAAACAGGAGCCCAAGAGTTAGGGGTTTTTGCTTCTCATCTTCTTTGTTCTTGACGCCCCGCTTCTCCTGCTCTGGTTTCCTTATGTTACTCTAGTATGTCTTGTATCCCTTCTATCCGGAACTACCCCCTCACCTCTTAATATCTCAATACAGTATTATACATCAAATCCTGTGCAGTCTAAGTTGTTTTTCATTTTTCATTTTTTTATTCGCCTTCCCTTTAGCCAGCTGGGCTTATAATTTAATTTCCATTTTCTGAATAAGTGGTTCTGATTAAATTCCCTATCATTCTTTTATTTTTGTTTTTATTTGGTTTAAGGGGCCTGGCTGGTATACTCTATACACATTGTATGATAGCCTAGGTCAAGTTTATCTCGCCATCTAGATTTGCAGTTTGAATAGTAGAACGAGACAGCGGCCCATCAAACTCATTATTTTCAAAGGGCAGCCCAGCAGAGGTAGGTGGTCAAAACGTGACTTTGCCTCCAAGGTGCATTTGCCAATTCTATCATGTATCAGAAAAGACGCCACTATAGGTAAATATGGGCCTGCCCCCACACACCTCAAGGGGTCTGTCTCCAAAAGAAAAAGTTCATCTTAACCGCTATAGCAGTCTGATACTGTTAGAAGAAGGGTCAAGTCTTTGCCAACATTTTCCTTACTTCCAAAGTCAAGGAACCCCCAGGGCTAAACGCTACAAGAGCTACCTAGCACTAGCCAACGAGAGTATACTCCGAGTCAGGGTATTAGACCCAATGAAAAATGCGCAAAGCAATACACTCAAAGCAATATGCCCAGAGAGACATGTCCAATACAACATGCATAAAGCAATACGCCCAAAGCAATACGCCCAAAGCAATACGCCCAAAGCAATACGCCCAAAGCAATACGCCCAAAGCATGTACTAAAAAAAAATCATGTGAAATATTTCATTCCCGATACCCGGGTATTAGGGGGTTGGGCAATTGCCTCGCGTACTAAGAATACTCCAGTCTAAAACTATACACGGAAAGCGATACGCCGAAATTCATGTGCCCGGACTCAAACCCTCAATGTGATCTCTTTCTATTGAGCCGAGACGTAATTCCGTACATTCCTTTAGACAACCTAGCTTCCACTGCTTGCAGAATATAATTCTATCTCGGAATCAGAATCAGAATCCACTATCTCACAATAAACCACACCCATAATCACCCTAGCACTAGTACTTCCACTTCGCATCATCTTTATACTGTGTACTGTAGCACGGATATAGATTCCAGCCTTTAGCGCAGTAAGAATCCCATCATATTCAACATCATCGCCATCCAAGAATCCAGATACAATTTCTTTTCTCTGGAGCTCCACATTCTCTGACATGTCCTCGTGAATCTTAGTTCCCAACCAATACATATCACCCAAGGTCGGAGCATGCATTCCAGCTTTTGGATAATCCATCATGTCTACCGTATAGTTCAATGAGCAATATTCAGAATAGGATAATTGTGGTTTGGCTTACAAAAGAAGCGTATAACTTTATGACCCCATGACAGCGAGTAGAGATATGGATGAGAAAACAGGTTTGGCTCGAGGTTACCATAGTTGTCAAGCGAACTCTGAGGAATGCCCTTTGGCTCCAAGAAGCTATGATCGGTGGGGGCGTTTGCCATTGCGTGAAGTCGAGGCAGAGGAACGATATCCTCACCGATGTTTTCTCGCGAGCTGAACCCAAGGATACTATCATGAATGGTACTCTCCATAATAAGAATTGGTAATTGACAAGTAGAGATCGAGAACGATAATCGTTAGCTAGTAAGGGAAAAAGATTTTAGAATAATGAAATCCTATAGAGTAACAGAGAATTGATGGTGTAGGAATATTCGGTTAGAGATAGCATTCGTACCAAGAGGAGGATACAGATAAAAACAAAGACCAAACCACACTCTACTCAGCTTTGATAAAGGATAGCAGCTTATATATTCAGCTAATAGGTACTAAGTTGGAGAGAATACAATTCAAGTTGAGAACCGTATCAATTATGTAAGAGAGAGCTATCATTCAAACTCCGGGCCTGCAACCAACTGCCACGTTATTTTTCCTTTTACTAAATGGCGATGAGAATCGCACTCCCGAAAGATTTCCAAGCTTGCTATCCGACCCTCAATCTTGTACCCCAAATCTAATACTTGTATAATATCACTATGCTCCTGCGTTCGGAGCTCCAGCATTCCTGCAATCCGTCCACCTCTGCATAACTTCACAGCCTTGCTACCATCATTCGCCCATTCGAACCCACAGAGTTTCAATTGGTATCGCCGACCAATCCGTGGTGACCGACCATTAGCCCATCCCTTAGCTACATCTCTCTGTTAGTCTTCATAGAACTGATCCCACGCATATGTGTCTTAATACTCCTATAGTGAGATCTAATAATAACATACAGAAAAAAAAGTCGGCCGTCTTTCTGCCAAAGGAGATGGTAGTGAGATCGACTGGATCAAGTGGACCAAATGTCCAGGTTTGAAACTGTGATATTGGAGTCCTCGGAATTAGACTCTGGGCCATTGTCTTCGGAAAGAATAGAGAAAGGGAGAGAGTAGGTAGTAAGAGGTTTTGTTTAGTATTGTAGTCCTATGATATATCTCGGTTAAGAGAGAGGCTGCTTTATTGAATAAGATGCCACTTATATATAACACAATAGAAATCATATTTAAGCACTCGGAAATAGCCTGAGAGGTGCCCAACAATAGCATTACCAGTACCCGTAGAGGTCATTTTTGCATGAAGTTCATACTTTGGAACTACTTCAAGTTGTCGGGACGGGAAAGAGCTCCAGAGAACTGATAGCTATTACACAGAAGGTTGGACCCTAAGATTTGATTGCCAAGTCGCAGTCATAGCGTTGTTTGAGACTAGTGAATTAAGATGGGCCAACTCGGCTAAATACTCCAATTTAGCTATATTGAGACAGGGATACTGTAGTCCTGAAGCCCATTCTCCGAAATCCTAGTTCTCCATTTTGACACCACCTGCAGGGGAAGTGCCGAGGATGTCCCTGGATTCACATCTCGCTTAATATTTACCAAAGTAGAATTATTTCTATGCAATCATACGCACAAACCATACGCACAAACCATAAGCACAAACCATACGCACAAAGAACCACATGTATAAAAATCATATGAATAATTCTATTGAATAGTTACTGATAGTCTAAATAGTTCATATGCGAGTAGAGAAATCAAATCACAGAACAGCGTATGGTTCAGATTGATAGTTTAGCAATTCTATCAGCATCTTATAACCCTTACTCATGACCCACCATCTATTTCTTTTGCAGAAAGTTTACTCAAAGCCGACAGAGTTTACTTATATTAAGTCTCTAAAGTCTTCAGGTCAATCATTCTAGAAAGCTCTCTCATTTTTCAAGCCTCTTTAAAATAATGTCTTCGCAAGCAGAATCCTCGCGAGCCGTCAGCCAGCGGTCCTATTCCACTAGTCTTGTACGAAGCCGCACGTCCTTTCTACGCCCACAACATGAAACTCCTTCACAAGAACAATCTCCATCTTTCTCCCTATTACTCTCCGTTGAATCAAGCCCGTATCCAAGCAAGTACCCAATAACACCAACTCCAGGACCTCCTCCCAGCCGCCCCCAAGTACCAATATCAAGTTCAATAAGATCCATACACTCGGACTCTGTCTCACTACCCCGAGAAAACCAGGACCCTGCGCGAAATATGCTTCATTCAGTGGCACCTGCTTTACCAATAAGCGAGGGCGATGAAAATTGATTCCAAATATTGGGGAACTTTTTTCTCTATGCGGAAGAGTATCACGAGAGTTGGATAGAGTGGTGGGAGGAAACGCGCAGGTTTGCAGCATATACCGCAAAACATGGTGGTAAAAAGAGGATAAGATGGAATTCTGAGCTTCGTGGAACCGAGATATGGAAATACTTTCAACAATGCGCGGACGGTACGGGTAACAGTATTGGCACGCCGCGAGTGATGTGCATCATATGCAGCAAGGTTCTAGCTCATCCAAGCGGCACAGGAACTAGCTCAATGCATGATCATAGCAAGTCCTTGGCCTGCAAGAAGGCAAGAATATTCAATGGATTTGATACCAGAGGTTCACAGAGCTCTGATGTTCTTATGATGTTGCAAAAGGGAACCAAAACAGGCAATAGACGTAAGATTATCGATCTCACAACGCCGGTAGGATTCGATCAGCAGTTGTTTGAAGAGTACTTTCTAAAAGCCTTTTTCGCGACGAATCTCGCATTTAATTGCTCCAACAACCTTGCCTTCCGCCGCGCCTTTAAGTATGCCCGCCCGGGTATAGAGATTCCTAGTCCTACCACCTTGACCAGACAATTGAAGCGGCTAGGCAGCTCTACAGTGGACGATATTCGGATGAGCTTACCGCTCGATACTAAGATTTCACTAGCTGCTGATACCTGGACTTCCCCAAATAAATTAGCATTCCTCGCAGTTGTAGCGTATTGGATCTCCGATTCTTGGCAAATGGAGGAGGTGCTGCTTGGATTTGAGGAAATAAAGGGTTCTCATACTGGGACAAACATGGCTAGGATAATTGATGGGGTTCTTGACAAATATGGGATTCAGAATAGAATTCTTGGTTTTACTACAGATAGTGCGAGCAACAACAAAACCCTTACGAAAGCCTTAAACAACGCGTGGTGTTCACTATCGGTTGAATGGAACCAGTTGGAAAACCATATCCCCTGTATGGCGCATATAGTACAGCTTATACTTGGCGCGTTTATGGGTTCGATCAAGGTGAAATCGAAGGATGGTCATATGCCATCTGGCTTCAAGACAGATTATATCGACAAGGTTATAAGGCTGGATAATGGCTTTAATAAAACCATAGAAAAGGTAATATACCCGAAGCCCGATATACTCAGACAAATCTTTTTATATGCACAAATCTATACCCACCTGTCCACGAACACAGGTCTATATTCCCCAATTGAAAACACTTGTCGGCTAAAGCCGAATTAATGGCTGTCGGTGGTGAATCCTTAAACTTTCAAAGGTGAAAAATTATCTAAATCTCTTCCGGGCTGCATCTGGCCACTATAACCTTGATCAGTGATAATGCTAATCATGTAATATACATACTAGCATCGGAAAATGAGCATTGCGACTGGAGCTTCACCTCAACGCCGGCAACACTTTATTCAAATTCAGAATGATAGGGTCAAGATTCCAACTACTCTTCTTTACGATGTCAAAACACGATGGAACTCGACTCTAAATATGTTAGGGAGATCCGTACGATTGCGCGAATTCACAAAGGATTGGTTGCAAACATATTCGGAATTTGTGCCTTTATGGTCAACCCCGGAGGAATGGAAACAGGTCGAATATATTCTTAAGGTACTTCAATCCATACGATTTTGGACGTTGTGGATGTCTAAAACACGGGGGGTTACTATACATTGGGTATTCCAAGTCTATCAAGATATCTTTGATCATTTGGAAATGCAGATTGTGAAGTTAGAACGGAAGAGGATGCAGTGGAAGGTTGATATTCATCAAGGTTTACAAAAAGCTAAATTAAAGGCAGCATTGTACTACGGTAAAACAGAAAACCCACAAGGTCTTTTGTTTGGCATTGGAGCTTGTCTTAATCCCTATTGCAAGCTTAATCTATTTCGTGAATGGGATTTCGATGATGCGACTGGTGAGACGGAGTATGAGAAGTCATATAAAAAGGCGTTTATAGCATATTATGATCACCACTATGCGCCAAAGAATGCCCCAGGCGCTAACACACCAATTCCACAAAACGGTCTAAATAGTCGATTGAAACACCTTCATGGGTCGAGACCTGGAGCCAGTGTGGTTAGTGAGGCACTTGTCTACATAGAGTCTGATTCCGAGATTGAGCCTCCAGAGCCCCTGACGGAAGACATGGATCCCGGACACAACCCGAGCCCTGGAGGTTTCTTTTACGAGGCAAATATATTGGACTGGTGGAAGGTTAATGCAGGAAGGTTTCCTAACTTGGCTAGGATGGCTAGGGATGTTCTTGCAGTTCAGGGAGGCAGTGTTGGAGTGGAGCGAGTATTTAGCATGGCAAGAGATGTAATTCCCTACCGGCGCTCCCGATTGAAAAGCAGTACAATTAGAGCCTCAATGCTTGTAAAATCCTATGAGCACGAAGAATTACGAGGAGAGCCAGCAAACCACGATGGTGAACGAGAGGCAGAGCAACTTGAGGAAATGGCTGCAGTGGAGGACTACCGTTTTTGGGCTGATGGGAAGGGGCAGAGCAGCGAAGACGATGGCTGCTGTATCTCCGATGATGACGAGTCACAAAAGAAGGATATAGCATGGTCTTTCGTGGATCAGGACGGACGGCGGGCCTTTGCAAGAGAGCCAAGACCTATACTACCCGCACGCGGCTCGATTCAGTCGCAATATGCACGCCCTACAACAAGTCAAATTCAAGATCGTACGAATCAGTTGGATGGCTCTGAAGAATCAGAAGGGGATTACGATGACGGTATATGGGATAGCATGGTCAACATATATGAGGCATCAGGCGAAGAGACAGAGGCAGAGGAAGAACCTTGCGGGGAATATTCTGAGATTTCAACAGGAGCGAGGGATCTTGGAGATGGAGACCCAGAAGCGGGTGCAGAAAATGGTATCGGTGGTGGTACAGGGGGTTTAGCAGGGAGCAGGGGGCAGGGGTTAGTGGAGGATGCCGAATCGGAGATACGCGATTCGCTTTCAGTCATTGAAGTGATTAGAGGCGAGCAGGCAGGGGTTGGGGCAATGATCAGAAAGCGTGCAGGCACTGGAGGGAAAGAGAAGAAAAGGTTCCGCCTGACCTAAGTTAGTTAATCTTTTGCAAAATCATTACAAACCTACAGAATCAGGTTATTAGACCTTAAGTTGCCAGAAACAGTAGTCTAGTATCTTGATTATTACTAAAGTTATATGGAAACCTTATTAGGTCAATGGTTCGCTTCAGGTACAAGGTATCAGCAACTCTAGCGATGTGGCGATACCATCGGAGGAAATAGTCATCCTTGGGCAGGGTATAGTAACGGTTGAAAATTGTAGTCATGAAATCAGAGGCTTAGTGTAAAGATTACTCTGTACCCAAGTTCAAGTCTGATACTTTCTATGGAAATTGCGACCTTAGATATCAAACTTCAACTCTTCCATAGAAATAGACACAGCAAGCACTAGAAGAGATTAGGCCATATGGCCTGCTCCAGCATCGCGAGGTTCCCGAGTTGCAAGAGAGCGGCAGCGTTGCTTACCCTATAGGCGTCATTTTTCCAGCCTGAGTCCCTCTGTTGGCCTATCAGCAGTAAGCATTCATTGCAGGCTCGATGTTCCAGTAGGCCTCTGTTTGCTTTCTCTATTTGTCTTATGGCCGTGCTCTTTATTTCAGGCTAACTCTTGTATTGGGTACATGCGTGTTTCGGCATATTTGCTTTTATCAATATTTCTCTGCAGCTACGCTCACGACTTGAGAACCTCTCGGCCCTGAAGGGGGCTATGTTATTTGTATCAACTCTTTTCAGAGAGAAATGCGCTAGAGGGCCTGAATTACCCCTCAAGTTGCCCGTCAAGTTACCTTCCAATCTGGGACCAGAGCAATATGCGGCTTTCTTGGTGTATATTTAGCATTCCTTTTAGAGGAAGATATTGTCCTTACACTAATGCATATTTATTCAACTTCTTATTCCTTTTCCTCTTTCCTGCTTTCTATTTTGAATTCTTTGTAGTCCTTTACTCGCAATACAGAGTTCTGGCATTCCAATCATCCAGAATCAGTATAGATATGCTTATCCCAGGCAGGAAGTATCCGGAAACAGGGATTAGATTTTCGTACGATAAACCCCCTAGAATTAGCTGAGCGCTCATACAAAATTCAATCCTCCTGTTTCTCCGGATGATACTTCTTGTCTGGGACGCCAGGTGCGCTTAATCCGCCACCTCAGGTTGGCAGGGGGGGGGGCTAGGATAGTTCTATGAAAGTAATCAAGCTAATCGAGCAGTACTGTACATTGAAGCCTTTACCCAAACTTAAGTTTTATCTTAGCCCCTTCTGATTTTAGGATAAAAGTATCTATTAGCCTAGCCAGCTAAGGCTGACTCCCGCTTGTGAATACTGTATGCACTTTTGAAAAGGGGAAAATATCCTCGGAAAAACCCGCTCTCAACCCCGGGAAGGATAAATACAAACAAGCTTGTACTCGGAGTACTCTTGGAGAGGACTTAACCCGATAATAAAAAGCTTAATTGTTTGAGTTCTTAGTGCATTCTATCAGAGCCTACCGTAAAAACTTGAAAAAGTCGGTACGCAAGTGTAAGGATTATCGCACTCCAATTGGCCAGCACAAATGAGCCCTGGTCTGCGATTGGCCACAATCCTTGCACCTGCATACCGACCTTTTCGAGTTTTTACGGTATTTAACTCCGGGGCTGAATACCTCTACCTGCATATTGTCACTACTGGAGCATTTCAACAACTAGGTGGGTAGCCAGCAGAATACTTCATAATAGTGCCTTTGCCGCTGCGGCATGCCCCCGCTGCGACATGCTGCACTAAGCAGGGATGTCAAAGCCACTCAACATAGGTCTCACACTAACTACATGAGGCTTTCTAATTGCCTGGATATGCCCCACCATGGCATCTGTGTTTCACTTGACGGCTTCAAATACGGGAAGTTGCTGCGATGCTGAGCACTCTTGCTTAATGCAGCATGTCTTAGCGGCAGAGGGGATGGCCGCCCCTGACTTTAATGATTGAAAGTCAAGAATCCCAGTCTTGAAGCCCTATTCACTAATTTTACTATCGGTGTTAGCTAGCCCTTTGGCCCCCTGAACAGTCAAAAATCTTCCCAGGCGCGCTCAAGCCCTCAGGCCAGATTTGGTCATCTCTTACCTCGTTTTCGAATTATCAACACGGTGGGAGGATGACCAGCGCTAGATACTACTACTAGCTTATTTGAGTAATCGTGATAAGAAAAACGTTGTTTTAGAAGTGGTGTAGTACTGAGAATACCACATAATGAGTACCGTCCAGCATTGCCATGACGGGAACAAGAGTGGCCGGGTAGACTTGGTCCCAGATACCAAAATAGGTAGCCTATAATAAGGGAGGGTGGCCAAACTCACACTAATCGATTAGCGCGCACACTAAAATAATGTGAAATTTGGCAACGAGGGAAGGGATATGGCGATAGGAGTAGTAGACTGAATTTGGTCAGAAAAACGGATCCTTGTTCTCTTAAGGGCAAACGCAGCCATACTATACTATGAATTCACTAGCGTGACGGTGAAGAGCTATTCCTTATAGCCATCGAGCAACAGCACATAAGTTTTGCAGGTTACACAGGAGGTGAGGACTGCAAACCTTGCTTGTAGAACCAACAAAACTTATGCCCTGTACCTTGATACTTGAGTGGTAAGATTTATTACAGGTAGAACACTGTATTGAGAAATGATACACACAAATCATACGCACAAACCATACGGACAAATAATACGCACAAAATCATACGCCCAAGGGCGTTTGTCGAGTGCCAAGTTTCGAACCGACCCGCAGCCACCGGCCCACAATAAACAACCTCTCTTCATGATAGAACAAGCGATAATCTACTACTGAATGTCCAGTATTATCATCAGTAATAAAATGTAAAAAGAGTGCTATGTTGCTGCTGATTTATTGTTCTGCAGCGATCGGATTTCTTGCTGTCTGAAAAGCCCTATTTTACACTTCTTCCAGATCTCGCTACCGACCTCTGAGTTCAAGACTTTTGAGATAACAGAAAATAAGGGCCTGCTTGGACGCAACGGTTCCGTTCCGTTCCCTCATGCAAATCGACCTTTTCCTTCCAGTTCAAAATGGAACAAAGCCAATTTTCACCGCAGCAGCGGTCGCCCAACCAAACTGTCCCATTTTTGCCAAACAGGCTCTAAGGGCACCTCTATCCCCTAATCTGGGTGCAGATTCCGCAGCCCTTTACCGTGGTTAGTGGCATAGGTTAGCTTCAGATCTTTACCAAAGGTAATATGGACGAGCTCTTGCTGCGACCTGACCAGTAGAAAACATTTCCGCGGCTGCAACACTTGAACTATTCCTAATCTCGGAATATTCCAGGGAACTGCAGTTGCCCCTGGCTATCCCTTACCTAGTGGCTGAAATTCATGGCTGCGTAGCGTGCTGCGATGTGAGATTGGGTGTTTTTCCAGTGCCATTAGCCTATTTCAGTATCTGGGAGCAAGTCTACGCAGCCGCTCTTGTTCCCGCCATGGCAATGCTGAACGGTACTGATTATCTGGTATTCTCAGCACTACACCACTTCTAAAACAACGTTTTTCCTATCACGATTACTCAAATAGGCTAGTAGTAGTATCTAGCACTGGCTATGATTACGAGGTAAGGGATAATGAACGCAGAAAAAACGCGACCTCAAAACCTCGTTCTCTAATTTTTACTATGGGCGTTCACTATAGCAAACTGTACTCCGCAGTAAATTCACTAGCGTGGCCGGCAAACGCTGTTCCTTATAGCCAGGGATTCATTATAGCCAAGGTCAGCTGCCACAAGCAACAGGTACAGGTAAAGGGGTGCGTGTGTGTGGGCGTATGTGTGTGTGTATGTTTACGTGTGTGTACTTGGAGCTAGCCAGGTTAGGGCGCCACAAACTGGCTAATGACACCCTCATCTCCACAAATAAAAAATAAAATAAAAGCCCAGGCAACGCGCCCACCTCCCAGCTCCCGCCTTCCTCTCAAATGGCTCATGCACCCCCTTCACTTTTCTTCACATTCGCCTAAGAAGCCCACCTGCCTGCCTGCTTGCCTACCTACCTACCTACCTACATACCTGCCTACCTGCCTACCTGCCTACCTACCTGCCTACCTGCTTACCTACCTGCCCGCCTGCTTACCTACCTGCCCGCCCGCTTGCTTGCCTGCTTGCCTACCCGCATCCCCCCCTAGGCTGCTTTACCCACTGCCTCATACCAACGCCCTTTATTTCTTGCCGCTTTGAGCGGAGGGAAAGCTTGCTTTGAGCGAGTTTGGGTGGCAAGAACGACTATGGGTAAGGCGCCAAAAGGGAAGGAGAAGGAGGCTGCGCGGCGGAAGAAGCGCCGGCTGGAAAAAAGAATGCGGGAACGGCAGCAGTAGCACGACTGCACCTATGACGATCAAGACGAGGGGGAACCTATGTCAAATTTAGGTAAGACAGCGCAAGGTATGCCGCCATTTCCTATTGTTTAACCGGCCTTTCTCTCTTCATACTGTACGCCACAGCAAAGCCAGCGCTCTGTATAGCGCGAATGCCTATACGAATAATCTCTATCCTATAAGAGTTCTATGGGCGTTCTCGCTTCACCGTGCTCTCGCTACACTGCAGGGCACTGCATGTGCGCGTGCTTGTCCAAGGCAACAAGTATCCGGAAATACGAGTGGTGAATTTGTGATACGCATTTATCTTTTACTGTATATTTTGCGAACCCCTGTTTGCGAATACTCCTTGCCAGCGGCAAGTGCGCGCGCCTGAGGTGGCAATTCCCATACAAAGTGTCCAGCTTCAATTCAACTGCACGGTGGAGGGGCCTTATGCTAATCCTGTTTTCCAATTGCTTTAGGTTCTGAGCAGAACGGCTTACATGCGGCTCGCAAAAAGCTAAGCGATTTACGGCGGAATTTACAGCGGAATTTACGGCCGAATACCAATGGGCACATTATCTACCACACATGCGCCGATTTTGACGTTCTGAACGAAATCCTCAATCAGCCTAAACGGCAGCCCAGCTCCAACGCAAATCCAAACTTCGAGGAAGAAAACGAGCCCCAATTGAGGCGTGTTACCGGGGATACTGTAATAATCAATGACAAGTAAGCAATTAATAGCTCTCTACTAACTTGCATAAGAGAGATGTGCCTTAGGACGCCCGAGTTTCCTATTTACTCGAATATGGACTTGGGTGATCGGACAGGCAGGGATTAAAAATCTTAGGACAATATCTAATAATCTCCAATACGTACCCGCGCGGCCGCTCGCCCCGCACCGAGTGCGCCTAATTGAACGATGTTTGCGAACGCGACTATTGTATACCGCCAAAATTCAGCATGCTTGCCGTGCCCCGGTGTTTGCGAATGCGGCTACAATTACATACGGGCAAAATCCTGGGGCTACTGCTACAGGTTATTTTTGCCTGCATATAATAGCTGTCGAGTTCACAACTGCCTGGGCACCGCACGCATGCTCAGTTTTGGTGGTATGTAATAGTAGTCGTGTTCGCAAATGTCGTTCAATTAGGCGCACTCGGTGCGGGAGAGCGACCGCACGGGTAGCTATTACGTCTTGCCTTAAGATTTTCTAATCCCTGTCTGTCCAATCACCCACATCCATATCCGAGTAAATAGGAAACTCAGACGTCCTGAGACATATTTCTCTTATCCAGGCTACTGCGCTCCATGTAGAGGTTATGCTAATAATAAACTACGATTAGGAACGGCGTTCCATGTGTAATAAAAGCAGGGAGTAATAGAGTGAGCTGGATGTTGCCTGAACTCGAACCGGCGGTACTCAAATATGCCACTTCGCGTACTATTGCGGTGGACCACACCCGACATGGCGCAGTCGGCACACGGGAGCGCTGCACCGGGGCCGCCACCCAAAATACTAAGGATGCGACCACTTTGAGGGCTGCAGGGGGGAACGGGAAAGGGAAATTTAATTCAGATGGCACCCCAAGAGTGAAGGGTTGTGTGATTGGACACCGCGCCTTTGTGGCTACAATGGAAACCCGTACGCACGATATTCAACTCGGACCCGGCCCGGCCCAAACGTATACCACCAAATCCGCAATTGCCGCATTGCAAGAATTCAGCCAACGCCTCCTCCCCTTAACTAAAACCATGGAGTCCTTATTCCAAGCCTTTCTTCCAAAAGAGCATGAGCAATACACGGCCGCCTACAATGCGATTTACACCAAGCTTCACGGTAAAAACAAAAGGGACCCGGTGGATGAAGCATTTGGGATATGGACCTCGCGCTCTCTTGTTATTAATGCAAATACCAACAATCATAAGGATTTAGAGGACGTATGTCATGGGTGGTGCGCGATTGTGGCATTGGGGGACTTTACCGGAGGCGACGCGTGCTTTCCGCAACTTGGTGTTAAGATTGACTGTCCTCCGGGCTCGGTTATTTTTTTGCGCTCGTACGCGGTGGAGCACTATATTGGCTCCTATGTGGGCAGCCGGTATAGCGTAGTTCACTTTACCCATCAAACCGTCCATGATGCGTATGTAGAACTGACTGGGAAGACCTTATGGGAATTTGGGAAGATGCCAAAATGGTGGCACAAGTTGCGTGGGAATTTAAATGTTTAGCTACTTTAGGGCCCGTTTACCTATAGACAGCAGGAGGCGTGTAGGGTGAATGAATGGGTGCGTGTTTACCTAAATATACGGTCTACTATAGTTTAGTGTGAAAAATTTGATGAACCAACATGAGGTGTGCAACCATTAAAGAAAAACTAAAAACTATCTGCGTGGAAGGGGCTAGATTTCTATCAATGAAAGCACCGGTGGTTTACTCGCAGCGAGAATAAGTCCTGAGACAACGGGTGCCATTACAATTCCCTGTAACCCCAATCACCGCAATACCACAGTCGCTTAAGCCGATACGATAGTCAAAAGATCCTACCGAATATTTGGTTCATCAAGAGAAAAAGGGACTCTAATATAGAGGCATTTGGTATTAGGGGGTCTCAGACCGGTGGTTCAGGTCCAGGATGCGTACTGCTGTTCTAGGAGGTTCAGTGTAGGATGGTGTGAAACCTCCCTGGTGCAGATTAAATGTTTACCACTCGTTTGGCCTATTTGGTGATCAAGAACTAAATCTTTACTAGCTATGATAGCTTTGAAGAAATTAGCATAGTAGGGCCTCATTGCTCATGATTATTTGTTCAAGTCAACAGTGTACCACTGACCACCAAACCATCAAACCATCCAGAGTACCACCTCCAGAGCTGGTACTAGTACTGGGGTTCATTTTTCCGGTTCATAGTTCGTGAACTAAAAACCACCTCTTTGAGCCGTGGTGAACTGGTGGTCTGAGACCCCCTATTATACAGCCACGTCCACAAAGTTCTCGTACCCTTCCGAGTACCGTGAGTAATTGGAAACGCTTTGCTAGCTCTCTCCCTTAATTATTCGGTATGATAAATGGTAATTAAAGTTTATGATGCCCCTAGGGGTATATCCGAAAAATAGTTACCAGAAGGCTTCTTGTTGTCCTGTTGTTGTAAATAGGTATTGTTCTTGAGGTACAAGGAGGGGTACGAGAACTTGGCGGACACGGCTGTAGACATTATAGTTGCGGCTGCCATTGTAATAGTTATTGTCATGGTTTAATTAGGGGTGGCTTGTGATTGCGCTTGTTGTTTCAGGACTTATTCTCGGTTCGAGTACAATAGGCTCTAAGGCGCCGTTTACCTATAAGCGGCTGTCTAGCAACCAGTGGCAGTGCCGACGGCCAAAGAAATTCAGTTAGATAAACGGGCTTTCAGCTATACGTGAGTGCGGCCAATGTATATATCCGTCTCAGGGGTCTGATAAGAAAGCTTTAGTGACCGGTCAAGGATAGAGAAAAGGTGGACTAGATAGCTACTCTCTCTCTAGCTGCGGACAAGCCAGGAGATATATAACAACAAAGCACTCCTCAAACTCAGCGCATTCTAATGTAATACGGGCAACCAACTAAACCTGATCCCTCATGATCACAAACAATCTAGACCCATCCTGATATCCCGTAATCCTCCCTGATCCTAAGACCTATTCCCCGCCTGTGTGCCAACTCCTGTATGCCTAGTGAAAAAGGATATGAAAGAAACAATGAAACCAAATACCTGATACCCTATAGCTGAACACATCAACAAACGCATCAAGAAATACCCTATGCCTAGCGGAATAGGATGTGAGAACAAACCATCGGAAAATACCTAACCACCCGAAACCCAAGAAACCGCCTGCTCTAAAGAGTTTCTCTCCTGACCACATATGGTTTCGGCCGTTTATACTAGGGGCAGGTATAAAGATTTTGGACACCCGAAAGTGGCTTACCCGCAAAAAATCCTCGAAAACTGGTAAGGTCACAAGGTGTGTTCGATCGCTAAATACCGGCCCCTGTTCAGTCGCATCGACAAAATTCTCGCACCCCTCCTTAGGGCACGTTTCCCTATAGACGGCCGTCTAGCAACCAGAGGCAGTTCCAACCATCAAAGAAAGTGAGTTGGGTAAACGGGCTTTCAGTTATATACTAGACAGTATAATAACTAAACATGCAATAATTCTGTTTTCTTTACATACCTTCAACTGTTGGTCCCGTTCTGAAAATTAAATTTGTAATAGTGGTTGTACTAGACGGTGACGCCTCAAGCGTTATCGGATAAACTGGGCCAAAGTGTTTGACAAATCCTCCACGGTCCTAGATTCTTGTAGTTAGACGGTCAAAAAGTTACGTTGCCTACTCTAGGTAAATGCTATCTACTTTGCAGCACTCTTCCTCACCTTAGCGGTCGGCATCATTTCAGGCTGTTGGGCGGACGTCTACAGGCAAACGGCCCCTTAGATCTCAAGAACAATACCTATTTACAACAGGACAACGAGAAGCTTTCTGATAACTATTTTTCAGATATACCCCTAAGCTCATTGTCAACCCTCATTACCATTTATCATACGGAATAATCAAGGGAGAGAGTTAGCAAACCGTTTCTAATTACTCGCGGTACTCGGAAGGGTATGAGAACTTTGCGGACGCGGCTGTACACAACACCTCGATTGAAGCAACGGGGAGCACCTTGGCATAAAATTGGCTATGTTCAAACAGTTACAGGAGAAGAGTTTTTGTTTTAATTTTTATTATTCTAATTTTGTTAGCGCTAAAGGCTTAATTGTTTCTGTTGTTGAGCTAACCTTATGCCAAGGCGTCCCCCACTGCTTGAATTGAGGTATTGTGTATAAGCAGCTGACCTGGCAGGAACCAAATCGAGGTGTTGTGTATAAGTGGCCGGAACCATATTCGCATACATGTATATCCACACCACCCTCTAACCGTCTACCCTATAGACAATCCAAAAGGAACGGCAGACTAGATTGATGCTAACTCTCTAGTTAAGTATAAGCCAGGACACAGAAGCAAACAAATGTGCTATCATAATACACTGTAAGCCGAGTTGTTACAGATGGAGGAATGGTGGACTAGATGTCTGTTAATAGCAAACGATTCTGTAGTCATAAGGTATCACTCGTTCAGAAAAGTAGTGCCCTGTAGAGGGAAATGCCGGGGATTGTGAGGCGGGGACCTGTATGGGTAATAAACAGGGAAAATCAAGTCCCTGCCCCGTAACAAGCACTAGCTCAAATCATAAGCCCAAATCATACACCCAAATCATACGCGCAAGTCATACGCGCAAGTCATACGCCCAAGTCATACGCCCAAGTCATACGCCCAAGTCATACGCCCAAGTCATACGCCCAAGTCATACGCCTAAATCAGATGTACAAGCTATATATGAAAGATATCCTATCCTCGTACCTAATAGCTAAAGACAGCTACGATATCTGAGAACCGCTAGCCCGTGTTAGTTAACCAATCAATGCTTAGAATATTGAAATAGGAGGTTGGTGATACTATATATGTAATTGAAGATTATGAGTGAACGGTTCTCTAGTCATAGGATATCACTCGGCATGAACAAGCAGGGCCCCAGGTAGGGGAAATGCGGGGAATCATAAGACGGGGACCCGTCCGGGTAATAGACGGGGAAAATCAAATCCCCGCCCCTCTCCGTGCCCCAGACGGGGCCCCGCCCCGTGTGGGGCGGGTTGGAGAGATAAAATATAGACCCCGCCCCGGAGTAAGGGCGGGGCCTGTCTGTGAAAACCCGCCCCGCCCCGCCCCGTAACGAACACTACCTGGAGGTGCACAAGTAATCCCTTTCAAACGTGCTCTTAGATGCGTCAAGGCACTGGTCAACTTGAATATGATGGCGCAATACCGAAGCCACACGTCTGACACCCTAGCCTACATGGAAGATTATCTAGACCAGTTTCATAAGCTAAAAGATATCTTCTTAGAATTTCGGGTGACAAAATGAACACAGGACAAGGTTGACAAGCAACGAAAGGAAATTCGACATCAGAGAGCCCTGGTGATTGGGCGAGTGGCCCCATTCCTACGGCGCCAGAGGCACGACGACAATCATCAAGAAGAAAACGACCTCTGTCTGGACTTGGTCCATGATGAATCGCATTTCGACTTTATCAACATACATCTACTAAGCCACTTTTGTGACAATATACCCTAGTTTGGCAACATTCTGATGCATGCCATGGAGATCGGGGAGCTTGCTCACGAGAAGGAAATCAAAGACTGATCGTGCCAACCGAACAAAAATGATACAGCGCCCCAGATGGTCCACAGTTACTGTCGTCAACCTGCCATCAGAATGCGACTGTTGAACCTTGAGTCGCTAAAATGTCGCGATGCCAATCTCTCTGGTGACGTCTTGCATCATTTAGACAGGAGGGCCAGCACCTTGACCACAGCAGCACCGGTTGTCCGCACGAGGGTCCTGAAGGGACTTCGGGAAGATGTATCCAACGTCGTGAATTTTCCCCAGATTTCGGGAGTCTCACGCGAGATTGTATATGGTGAATTGATCCGATATAGCAGACATAATCTCTCCGCAGTGCACCATCTTCCTGAGAACCATGTAATGCGTCGATCACTCCCCGTTGATCTACTCACACAACATGAAATCCCGGTTCTTGCGTTCCCACAAGCCGATATTTACGAGATCCACCATGCACAATCAACCCGCGATCTACACTTTAGAAACCAAGGCAGTCGCAATGATTGAGTTTGGGTACAAGCAGGTACGGAAGAAATGTATGGTGTGCTGAGGGGTCGTCTGCCAGCCGAGCTAGTTGCACTCTTAAAAATCAGGGACTACAGATCCGACTATACTCTGTGTCGGGTCGCCGGTCTTCAGATTCTGACCCCAGTCACCTCAGGGCGTCTATCGGATCAACATGGCCTTGTTACAGTGCAGATGAGGGAGGACGCACCAGGGTTTATGTAACCGGTACAGGTACTATGGTTACTAATAGATTTGCTTTAGAATTAGTTTGGTTTCAGGATACGAGCCTTGTGGCTGTAGCCTTTTTATGTTATGCAGGAGGTATCGTTTGATACCTGGTTTGTTTTATGTTTGGTTTTGATACGGGATTGTGTTTTTTTTGATTGTGTTTCGGAAGAATTATTTGATACTCCGGTTCTTTGAAGTTTTTGTTTCAAGGGATCATTTGATACCTTGAATGTTTTATGTATTGTTTAATGGTATCGATTTGATACCATAGTTGTTTTATGATACGAGCTGTGCTCGTAGGAGTAAGGCTTTGGGAAAAGCCAGCCATGTTTTTAAAGGCTGCATCTTTCAGACTTAGAAAGAGCAGACTTCGACAGACAGTGTTTTCAATATACTTGGTTGGATAGTTACCTCTTCAGTTTGCCATGATAGTGAGAAGCCGCCAAACACTTGAAGACCCTAGTGATATAGTAAAAGGTTTTATCTAACAACCTTTGGGAGCCTCCGCTTGATCAATCCGCCTAGGCCACTCTTTGGCTAGGATTCCACGTGCACAACCCGGGACGGTTTCTTAAAGGTTCTCAATGTACCAAGAACCGATAAGGAAACGTTACAGTTTACAATAGTAGATATAGGGACAATCCTCGGTCTGGTCCATCTGATCCAGGAGGAGGACCGGCGCTGGCTTATAAATAGCCGCATTAATTTGAGAACATTTAATGAGGTTTATTAAAGAATCTGGATGAGAGAATCAGGACTCGGCTATGCGGGAGAATCATACGTGATCTTAATACTGTATATAGAAGATATACAAGCGACTTTAAACCCACATCATGAGTTCGCCAGACCAGTGAGGCCTGATATGTGATACGTGAAATGTGAGATGTGAAAAAAAAAGTGCTGCTGCCCCAGACGCCAGCAGACCTATATCTGAGGACGCAGCGAATTAATTCAGGTTGAGAGTACTCGAGCGGGGATGAGGGGCAGGATACGTCAGGATGCAGAGAAGAAGCGACGTGGAGCGAGCACCATCTGGAGGAAGAGGCGATGAGAGGGAGAATATGGGGTAGTCTGGACGTTGGGAGAACGCGACGTTGCGTCAGGCCATAAGGAATATTGCGACGCAAGTCATGGCGCACAGGACGCATGGGATGCAGAATATCCAGCACTTGAGTCAGAACGCAACGCCGGCGGATCAGACGCAAGATCCGTTTTTGCTGATGTTGTCGAAGGGCTCCTCTGGACTGCGCCAATCATAATGACTGAAGCGAGTATAATTAATTTTGCAAGAATACTCAAGGCGGGCATCTTTATCTCTTATCTCCTTTTTATTCTCCTTTTCATAGCAAACGTGGAGGAATCTCAATCGATCAATCCTGCAGTGAAGAGGAAAAGATGCAAGAAAGAAGATGCCTGAGTAGCAAAAGCGAGGAGGGGTGGCAGTAGGAGAAAGGTAAAAATTAAAAAAGTACACCACAAGTTGGAAGGAGGAGAGGGCTTTTATGTTGTTTTCCTTTGCTCGCTCACACAGATACAACTGAAAATTTCGCCTTCTTTCCTCTTCCCCTGCCTTGATATTCAGCCCGTGGTTGGTCTCTTGGTATTTGCTTCTTTATGCGGGGAAAGAGTAGAACTTGACCAGTGGCCATAGAGAGTTTGCGCAAGGAGAACCAGGCGACAGGAAAACCTGGTATTTTCTGTTACTGCAGGAGGACAAAAGTGCATAAGTTTTTGTGAAGCGCAACTGTGGCTACTGTAAAAAACAATCACCGCAAAACTTGCAAGACCAGAATCCTCTCCAATATCCACCACACGACATACCAGCACACGCCAAAGAAAGAATACCGAGAAGGATGCAGAGGCCTTACTTCACCTAGCACGAACCCTGTCCTATATGCTTATTGCGTGGATTTAGGCTGGAGTCTATTACAGCAGAGTGGGTCCAGCACTTCCTCTTTTGTTCTATTCCTATCCAGGCCTTTAGGCAATTCATCGTCTAGTCAATTCCCCACCGATTTATTGCACGGTTTATCAAGAGGTCACAGTTACACAGGGGCACTCCGGCACGCGCGACACACCATCCAACTCAACGGGTCTTGCAAATCAGCCCGACAACGGTATTCTCCGCAACTTGGCTTGCGCATCTACAGAAATAACCCTAATCTTCTACAGTTCTCTAAGAATATGATATCGGCTCCTTATCTCAAAGACGCATGAGAAAGTAAAAGATCAAGTCTAGGAATGAGGCTCAGTATTTTTGTAAGCGAAAAGAGAAATGAGATGCTCACAATTGATATGTGTGTGCAGGGTTGTGGCTTGGCGCCACAACCACGGAGTGCCCTCCCGCTAAACGCAACCAGTGGAGAGAAAAAAAATAGGATGGAAGAATGCTCGTAGGGTGGGAAAGTGGTAGATGGAGGGTAGGGAGATTAAGAAAGGGATGGTGTTGAAGTGGGGGGGGGAGGAGGAGGGGTTTGGTTGGGAGAATCATCGGAGGAGAGCAGGAGGAAGATCGGAGAACTTGGCTAGGGTGAGAATGCGGAAGAGAAGAGAGAGGCATGTTCAGGGAGGAGAATTTCTAAATATGTGAGAGAGGAGAGAGGAGAAGGAAGGGGAGAGTTTAGATGTTTATTTAGTTGGATTTCAGGGTATTATACGGTCGCTACTTCTTCGATTTTTGCCAAACAGGCCTTTAGCGAGTGGAGAGAGTAGCAGCTAACTAGTCCTTAAGTCTTCCGTGTTCCGCTGGGCCTAGAGCCTATTGCGATCACACTGGTGCTCCTTCCTGCTTTCGTGCCTTATTTAAGCTCGATCTTAGGCTACCAAAACCTCGTACTCGGGTCTTTAGCCTAACAAGCTTCTAGTCACCGCAAGTCCGTCACTTAAAATCCGTATTCTATAAGGAAACATAACTCATTAGCACTTCCTGCAGCGTGAGCTCCCACGCCAAAAGACACCACCACCCAGAATCAAATTCCTGAGTGTAGTACAAGATACTGCCACAGACCCTACACCCCACTTTCCCATCCAGTATTGTATGGCGCCACCGCTAGTGCCCCGCGTATGGTAAGTTTTTTTCTATCTGGTGAGGGGAGATTGTACCGGTTTGTGATGTCGAGTTTGAGCATCGGACAAGATGCCCCTTAAAGGACATGATTGCGGCGCAGTTCATATCCGAGTTGGAAAGGGTCATACCAAATTAATTTTCCTACGCGGGGGGGACCAAAAAGCGTGAAAAATACAGCCTCACCAACCGGTACCTTCGAATCCACACCTAGAGAACAGAAGCATCTAAGCGAAGTACCCGTTAAACAACGCCCATGGTAGATTCTAATTGCTATTATGCTGAGCTTGAGATGAGAGGGTCTAAGATGAGATATGCGAGTGACATCTGGTGACGGCGAGCCAACACTATTAGAGTCCCGAGGGCGTACGATCGTGCCAGTACACTAGGGGCCGAGGAAGAGCTAGGCATATACGGGGTACAGCCTTTTCTTTAGACTTAGAGCGCTATCATACCATACAGTGAATTAAGTCTGCAGGTTGCCGACTTGTTAACGAAAGGTTTTAGACGGCCAGGTGGGACTTTAATCAAGGGATTGTAGGTTGATATGGTGGTCTTACTCCTACGAGTAGGATTCGAGGATTTACTATAGAAATAGCAAGTATCTTGGAGGGTTGTTGAAACCCTTGGCCTCTGGGGTGGTTCGCGCGGCGGGGTCCATGGGGGTCGAAGGGCCCAAACCGACATATAAAATGTCTAATTGTGGAGACCAATATATACGCTCCCTATTCTTACGACCTAAAGCAGGGTAACTCGATGCTACTGAAGCGCTTCAACCTGATCCTAGTGGCGATTGATTTTATCAGATTCAGTATAAGGAAACCGGAGCCAGCGACAAGGGTGCCCATCCCACCCCCCTGCGAGGTGAGCGTTAGAGCCGTTTTCACGCATATAATGTAACGCGGGCGCTTATTAACTTACTCAGGAGGTGGCTGTTTCTACTACACGTCCTGCCCCAGCCACAGGTGTGATATTGGTTTCACCAAGTTCTAGAAGCATGATTGGACCGAATGTTCATCGCCTAGGCTGGGCAATGGTGATAGACCCCGCTTTTCTCCCATTCTCTCGAATTCTACCACTTAAAGACACAGTACCTCATCAACTTATCTTCTACAGCATTTCGAAGCTCAAGGAACGGGAAAATGTCTCAACACAAATAATACCAACATTACCGTCACCGATGATAGGGCTGAAATCCTGACATGGTTGTCACCTCTCGAGCCCCGCTTGCGCCACTCCGACCTTGAATCACGCCGGGTTAGATATGTGGGTGACTGGGTTCTCCAGACAGAGGAATTTCAAAGCTGGAAGAGCCGTAGTGACCAATGTGGGTCGCAAAAGGCGACCTTATTTTGCTCGGGCAATCCAGGGGTCGGCAAGACTTACATCAGGTAAGAGGGGTGATATCCGCCAAGGAGGGTACAATGCTAGTAATCTTTTCTGACAAATCACAATTCTAGTTCACTTGTAATAGATACCTTGTGCGATGAGGCCGGCGAGGCCGGAGAGGATATTTCGGTGGCATGTTTCTATTTTGACTTCGCGGCCCAAAAGGAGCAGTCCGCGGGGGGCATGTTGGGTGCTCTGCTAAAGCAGGTGGTCGGCAGTTTTAAGCAGATTCCCAAAGATGTCCAGGATGCGTTCGAGAAGCATAAGAAAGTCATCGGTGGTCGGGGGCTACAGCTGCATGAGATTGTGAAGCTGTTGGGGAGCCTTTTACTTATACGCCCCACGTTTTTCTGCCTGGATGCCTTGGACGAATGCGCCGTACTACATCGAACCAAGATCCTTATTTCACTTAAGGACATCATCAAAATTTCTCCCGCCACCCGCTTGTTCTTAATTGGAAGATCACATGTTGGTGGTGAAGTAGGAAAGCACCTCCTTAGTGGGGTAGCCATTTTATCGATAATTCCCCGGGAGAAAGATATTGCCCAATATATTCACACGAAACTTGCCGAAGATACAACCTTGGATGAGATGGATGAGAGATTGGAGGCGGAAATTGTAAAGGAGCTTCCAGAAACTGTCTCGGAGATGTGAGTATGATCGGCTAAATGAGAAATCATATCTAAGATATGCGTTAACAGATATATATCTAGGTTTCTATTAGTCTCTCTAAATCTCGATGCAATTCTACAGGAGACCACCATCCACCAACGACGAGAAAGGCTCCGGAAAATGACGGATGGCTTGGGCCTAGAAGATGCCTACGGCGCAACATTAGAACGGATCAAGGCTCAGGGTGATCAGAAATGTAAACTCGGAATGACAGCTTTGATGTGGATATGTCATGCGGAACGACCAATGGGAGCGGAGGAGTTATGTCAGGCCTTGGCCGTGAAAATAGGGTTGACACATTGCAATGATGACAACGTTCCCGCAATGCGGACAGTGTTAAGCTGCTGCCAAGGGTTTGTTGTGGTGGATAAGGAGGGATCAACTGTTCGACTCATCCACTACACGCTACAAGAGTATTTGACCAGTCATCGTAACCTTTTCGAGAGCCCTCATTCGACAATTGCGGAGACCTGCTTGACATATCTAAATTCGGAACAGACAATGGCCCTTTCGGGCTCCCACGTTCAGAGGTCTCAGTACCCGCCCTTCCTGGAATATTCATCTTTATACTGGGGAGCCCACTTGAAAAAACAACTTTCGGATGGTGGAAAAACTCTTGCACTGGAACTCTTCAGCCACTACCAATGCCATATATCAATTAGGCCGCTCTTGGAACACACCCTCCTATGGTATTATCTCGAGTCTATTGTGGACTTTTACAAGTTCACGGGACTTCACTATGCGTCTATATTTGGGCTTGTTGAGGTTGCGAGGGCTCTGATAATCATGGATGGTGTGGATATAAATGGCGTGGATGAAACTGGTGCTACGCCGCTTTCTTGGGCTGCTAGGAGTGGATCTGAGTCAGCGGTAAAGTTCCTACTCGGGCTGGAAGACGTCGACCCCGATGATCCAGACAACTACGGCCAAACACCAATATCGTGGGCTGCCAAGAATGGACATGAGGCAGTGGTGAAGCTGTTATTGGGATGCCAAGATGTCAACCCTAATAAGCCGAGTGACGGCGACCGAACACCAATATCGTGGGCTGCCGCGAATGGACATGAGGCAGTGGTGAAGCTGTTATTGAGATGCCAAGATGTCAACCCTGATAAGCCAGACATCCACCGCCAAACACCAATATCGCAGGCTGCGGAGAATGGACATGAGGCAGTGGTAAAGCTGCTATTAGGGCGCGAAGATGTCAACCCCGCTAAGCCAGACATCAACGGCCAAACACCAATATCGTGGGCTGCGGAGAATGGACATGTGGCAGTGGTGAAGCTGTTATTGGGATGCCAAGATGTCAACCCTGATAGGCCAGACAAGGTCGATCGAACACCAATATCGTGGGCTGCCAAGAATGGACATGAGGCAGTGGTGAAGCTGTTATTGGGGCGCGAAGACGTCGACCCTGATAAGCCAGACATCTTCGGCCAAACACCGATGTCGTTGGCCGCCGAGAATGGACATGAGGCAGTGGTGAAGCTGTTAAGGGAACGGGGAGACCCAACGCCGATAGGCTTGACATATGAGATCTACCATATTCTCGGATCCTATTAACAAGAGTGATCGAGGTGCCAGAGCTGATAGCAGACTACTGAACCCTACCCTCATGTCGGCTAATTGCAATGATATCAAAATTTAATATATGATATTATCATAATAGTTATTATCATACTTTCTCCTATCCTCTAGCCCTAACCTCCATAGCCTTGCTAGGATCACGGGTCTGTCCCTTCCGACTGCCTCTCCATCTCCTTAAGCCTTTGTCCAACCCCCTGGCGTCCAGTATCTTCCTATCCATTTTTTTCCTCTCGTTTCCCCCTTTTCTCACTTGACAACTATGCAACTGCCATCTTTCGGGGTGATTTTTCGCACTAAGTCACTTGCCTATCTATTTGCATGTCTCTTATAGACGGCCCCTCACTATCACCTTGGTAGTGGAATAGTGGTCCTTGCTCCCCTCTGTCTATTTTCAGACCCGGGATCATTTGGTTGAAGTGGGTTATTGTAGTCCAGAATCATGGTTGCGGCATGAAGATTCTGCCCCCCTTTTATGATATCTTATCATTCTATCCTGGTTTCCTGTTTACAATAGACTTTTTCCGTGTACTTTAACTTTGTTCTTTCTATACTCTTATTTTCCTTTATCTGTTCGTTTCTCACGTGAATATAGATGTACACTATACACCAAGTCATTTAGGGACTGTACGCTGTACCTCAGCCCTCATAACAGCTAGTTTTTACGTCGCTTTTCACGGATGTCGGAAATACTTGTACTTGATCACTTTTCCCTATATCTACACACCCATCATGTCCATCCTTCAGAGGGGAAGAGAGAAAAAGAAGGAAACAATAGAAAAAACAAATGGACAACGAAAGTAGAGAGAGTGCACATAGCAAGAGGGCAGTTGAAAATGGGAATATGAGGGAATCCCCAGCCGCACAGGCTCATATAAATACAACAGAAATAGCCCCCGCAACGCCAGACTCTTGAGGGAAGTTTGGGCGGGGTGTGATGTCAGTGGATGACTCAAGAGAGCCCGCCCACTGCCTGTGCCTGTACTTACATTTCCGAAATATCGTTAGGAGTTTTCTTCGGGATGCCTGCCTCTAGACTGCTTTCCATCGCATCCGGGATTGTGTCCTCATCTAGCCTGCTATGGAGATAACTGGTGATATCATCTCGCCTAGGAGTGATGGGTACACTTGTTACTCGCCCCGCAAGACACTTTCCGATTTCAGCCCGAATGTGTGGTCTACCAGTCACGAATATTCGAATGCCGGGCACCTTTGCACGATTTGGTTCAGTGAACCAAGAAGCTTGACCTAGTATCCTGTCGCGCATTCGTCTAGGGCGTCAATGAAAATGAATGTTCGCTTTTCGGAAGAAGTAGTCTGCAGCATCTTCACAACATCGGAAACTCGCGGTCTACGTCCACCAATGACCTTTTTCTGATCCCCGTGGGTTCGCGCTATTTCTCCCGGAACCTCATCTAATCCGTTTACAATCTGCTTGGGTATGGCCCCTAAAACACTCGTGGATGACTGCTCCTTCTGGAGGGCGAAGTCGAAATAAAAACACGCAACCCCGACATTCCCTCCGGCAGCTCGATCGCACAAGCTATAGACAACCAATGAGCTAATATCACCGCTCTTCAGCACCCGCCCTTTTCTCACATCCATCGAGGGTAGCTTCTGTTACCTAATACAAGTCTTACCGGCACCCGGATCTCCATGGCAAAACAAAACTGCGTTATTATATTTACCTCCTCCACTCACCGCTCACCAGCTTCTAAATTCCTCGGTTTATAAGAAAAAAGAAGAAAAAACTCCCCTATAATTTCCATACAGTTATCCTAGATGTCCTGATGCCGTAGCCTTAGCTCAAGAGGGGAGAGCCAGGCTAGGATGTTAGATTTGTCATCGTGATGTTACTAACAGCAGTGTTCGAAGAATTGATATTATTATTGAAAGACTAGGAAATTTTCTGCATTTTGCCGCTTGGGACACAACGGATGATTGATGATGGAGTCTGTCGACAATCGGAATTCCCTGGTGGAAGAAAAGCGGGGCTTCCTGCGGAACCTTATGCAAACAACTCGTTCCCCTGCAACTTATGCAGTGCCGGTAACCGGCTGGCCTCGCCCTTGGCCGGCGTGACTCCCAAATCGAACGTGAGTTCGATCCCAATCACCGGCATCCCAATTATTTTTCGAGAGCGTGATAGATTGCTTAACTGTTTACGGAGCAGATTTTGCTGAAATGTGTTTTTTTTATTATGGGAGTACAATACAGTATACCAGTACGGAGGGAATAAGAGAGTGTCGGGAGATACCGAGATAGGTGTGGTGATCCACGCAAGGATCAGGACGTATTATCCTGCTTTAGTCCAACCACCACTTAAAGAGACCCAGAGTCAGAGCCTCTGAAATCCCGATTTCCACCCCACTTCCACATAAATTAAAACAAAAATATATCAATATTATACAGCTCAAGATCTAGCAGACCGGAAATTCTGATTTCAAGAACTAATTCCTTTTCCTTGGTAGCGCTCGGCAGTTAGCATTGCCTGTCCTAAACCTGTGAAAATGACTGAGGATTTGCACAGGTAGCGCAAAAATAATCCCAAACTATGACATTTTCTATGGCACTGTCGTATTATATAATTCAGAGAGCTTTTGGGTGGGTTGATGAATAACCTTCCATCATATACCTCTGCCTTTACGGTTAGTTCAGAGGGATGGCACTCAGGGAACGCGGTTGCGGCCAATTCACACCCTTTCGGTCCATTATGCACCGTATTTGGTTTTATGCACCAAGCGAAACCCAGCTCCCCCGGGTACTGTTATGGGTCAAATTTGACTTTCTTAACTTGCGGTTTTCTCGCCTATCTGCGAATATCTTAGACAAAATAGATAGCTAGTCACGATCTCGGCTTTAATGGGTGTCACGTTTCTGCAGGGGTGGCTGTTGCCCAGTCTTGGCAGACAGGGCTCTATGTAACTTCTTTGACTTCTCTCACGCTTTCTCCCCCCTCCCTTCTGAGCGACGGACAACAGCAACGAGGACCGTGAGGAAGGAACACAACACAACAGGGGAACTGTTGGTCTGTGGTTTGAGGGAGGAAAATTAGGCCTATTCCTAGTTAGTCAGACAACATGCAAGGTTAGGCTCTCTTTACGACCGGAATTTACTCTCTTTTGTGTGGTTTAGTTCTGCGAATTAGTTCAGTGAGCTTGATTGATCGTGACTTGTGTTGGCTCTCTTTTGTACTTGAGGTTTCTTGAAAGTGACAGTTGATTGCTCGTACATCCCCCCTTCCGTAAAGTAGATACTATTCCCCGAATTTTCTTGTTTTCAGTACCGCAGCGTGTCAAATTAATGCGAACACTGGTTCCTCTTAACCAAGTATCATACCTCGGCTGAAAATCGGTAAAACTATTTCCTTCAATGGCCACCAGACCCAAATGATATGGGCAATTCCCACCCGCACTGCGGATCCCTTTTATTCTGGGAGTAAGACTAAGTGTGTTTTATTCTTGGTTGTTGAGGCTGCCCTAATTATTATTACTGGTATTAAGCTCTGGTGGTTGGTTGCGAGGTAATTTGACAGCTTGCAGTATGATACACAATTACTGCCCCATCTTGAGGGGTTGGATATTGAACATCTGGTTTGATTCCACTTTATTAGACCTCTTTTACGTGCGACCCCCCCCCCCCCCCACACCCCACATATGGTGCTAAAAGCTCACCTTTGAGTCTTTTGCCCAAAGGTTATCTAATCACGCTTAAACCAGCTCGGGATGAGAAAACATGTCTAATCAGCGCTTCCCACAACACAAAATATTATGGAAAAACACGCGATCACTCGTCGTCCAATACTATTGCGGAATAAATCATTTCCCCAGAAGGCGCCCTATAGCTTGAATTTAAGGTAGAGAGTATAGAACCATTGGAACACTAACATCCGGAGAATGGCAGATATTTCCTTGCCTAGCTGGGGAGATTGTCTGGGTTCGTTCGTGATGCCTGCTATGAGTATCGGCTACAATGCCCCCTGCGGAAAAATGTTGTGGTGGATAAAAGGATTGAATGACTTTCCCACCTCTCTTGTAACTTGACAACCAATAGGGTGGTTGGCGGTGCAATCACTTTTGACAAGCTAGGGAAGGATATCAGTGCCCGTGGAATGGGAGCAAATTTCAGTGTCAAAAGTCCTCGTACCGGACTGATTTTCCTTCACGAATAAGACTGAAGAAGATTATGGACGTCCCTAGAACCTCATCTCAAAGCTCCCACCCGGAGGACCTAGCAGGTAAGAATGACCCCGGTTAAGCCATGTCCATACTGGAATCCAATCGCCATCGCATTTGAGTTGGCTAGCCCTTATATCTCTTCACTCAGGTGCCAGAAGTACATGCGCTTTATATTCTCTCTATATATCTAAACAGCCCTCAGATCCATCCCTCAGAGGGGTGGAAGGAAACGGAAATTAAGGAACTACTGAAAGCACAATCGAACAACAACCGCGGAAACGATCGTAGAATTCACATCTAAAAAGTAATAGGAAAGGTAGATATGATGAAGATATGATAGGAAGATATGATGGGATGGAAATTTCAAGCTCCACTGACTTATCTCAATGTAATAGAAATAACCCCTCACTGACATTAAACTCTTGATCACACTGGCCAAGCTAGATAGGGAAATCCGTCCAGATTTGCAGGGGTAGGTGACATATGTGGGGATTCCCATTGAATCTCAGTTCCTTCAAACAAAGGAAATTATTAAAATTGAGTTTCTATGGCAGGCTTACCGCAGAAGGAAAGGGGACACGGCGAGTACTACAACGCGGCATTCGGCACTATGGGTTGAGGCTGAGTAGGAAGGAGAGGAGCGAGGAAATGGCGGGGGCGGGCATTATTCTGGAATTGGTATGGTTTTGCGGAACGGCTGATAGACCATCCAGATTCAGAAACTGTAAGGAGGGTGATGCTTCATCAGTTTTGGGTAATACAGGGGCGGTTATAGGGGCAGCGGCAGCGCTACCACTCCGACATGGCGATGCCTAACAACCGCGGCGGAATATGTTTAGTCGCGGTTATCTAGTTCGCCAGGGTCGGCAAGACCCCGTCCTAGCAGAACTCCCACCACTCCCTCTTACCCATTCCAGGTAGCCCAATCCGGTGGCGTTAGATCACCCAAAGCCCGTGTGTTGGGATCAACATCACTCCGCCCGAGCAAGACTTTCACTACTCCTTCATACCCATTCTCGATAGCACACCAGAGTGGTGTCAGGCCGTGATTATTTGGTTTGTCCGGGTTGATATCACCCCGCCCGCGGAGCATTTCCACCACTTCCGGGTACCCACGACCGGCGGCGAATGCGAGAGGTGTCACCAGTATCCATACAGTCTCCTTGGTAGATATCACGGCCTCCCACGTCTACCGAACCAAAGACAATCTCGATGATGCCAAGAATGGATGCCTAGTGTCGACTACCCAATAGGGAAAAATTGTCTCAGTCAACAATGTACAAGTCGTTCTTCTACCCTTTGAACAATCAAATAGCTTTGGCGCAAGTAATTGAGTGCGATTCAATGATTCTCGTTTCGCGTGGGCTGTAGAATATAAGCAGGAATATCCGAGAAAGAATGTGGTATGGAGATTGGGAGAGGGACCGGTCGAGCGAGCCTTGATCTCCTGCGAATTCAGATCTCGGTGACTGTTAAGTGAACTATATTGAAAGGTTGGGGTAGGTCAGGAGGGAGTCGGAGGCTCACAGTAGTCTCCGAAACTTGGCTTGCGCACCCGCAGAAACAGGCCTAATCTTCCGCAGTACTCTGAGAATAAGACTTCGACCCCCTATCCCGAGTGCGCGTGGGGGGATAAAAGATCAAGTCCGCGAATGAGGCTCGTACTGTAAACGAGAATGAGATGTTCACAATTGAGATGCAAGGTTGTGGCTTGGCGCCACAATGACCGAGTGCCCTACCGCTCAATGTAAGTAGCAGAGAAAACGAGATGGATGAATACTCGTAGGGTATGGGAAAGTGGTAGATGGAGGGCAGGGGATATTAAGAAAGGGATAGTGTTAAAGCGGGGGGAGGGGGGAGGGGCTGATTTGGGCAATGATCGGAGGAGAGGGGGGGAATAAAGAGCTCGGCTAGGGTGAGGATGCGCAAGAGAAGAAAAAGACGTTGGCAGGGGATGGGGCCCAATGCATGTACCACACCCGGGACGAGAAATTCTAAACACATCAGAGAGGGGAGAGGAGAAGGAAGGGAATAGTTTGGATGTTTATTTATGTTGGTTTCAGGGTATCATAGTGGGAGGGCAGACCAGGCGACGATGAGCCCACGGGAAAGCCCGAAGACAATAAGCGGCTGGGGCGAGAAATAAAAAATCCTCAATGTGACTTTGCGGCTCAAGATAACATTGTGGATTATGATAGCATAGTTGCCTTGTGGCTAAACAAACCTTTGTGGCACAGCATAAGTTGAGGGATGGTTTGGATGCGATGGTTTCGTTCCGTTTGTCCAGACAAATAATTACCGTAGAGGCATTCAGCCCCAGGGTTGGACAATCGGGGGTCTCAAACCGGTGGTTCAGGTCCGGGATGCGTACTGCTGTTCTAGGAGGTTCAGTCTAGTATGGTGTGAAACCTCCCCAGTACAGATTAAAGGTTTGCTACTCGTTTTGCCTATT
>Ga0307517_10001011_pt1 | contig 47774 bp, 27 predicted proteins | sample 23_EM_MG_FD_194515 | JGI IMG/M metagenome (GOLD analysis project Ga0307517, IMG submission 194515) | Populus trichocarpa ectomycorrhiza microbial communities from riparian zone in the Pacific Northwest, United States - 23_EM | ecosystem: Host-associated > Plants > Roots > Unclassified | place... | reverse complement strand
ACAAAATATAAAGAGAGAGCAAGAGCATGATCTTGATCTGAACACCAAGATGCCTAAATACATGGCAAATGCCTCCTTTTATAGGCCAAAATTCAGAACTATTGATTTGTTGACTAATTGATGAGTGGGTGGCCACATCTTGACTTGGTGACAATCCTTATCTTCTTGTCTGCCAAAAAGGTCATTGATGACGTCATAATTTGAACAAACTTAAATCATGAAAGTTCTAGAGAATTGTCTCATCTTTCCAGGGTAAATATTTGAGATCATTTGGACTTCTAAAACTCGAGATATGGGCTGAACACTAAACAGCGTCTGGGCTGCAGGACAGATTCGGACTTCTTTGTTGTTGCTGCAATTTGGACTTGAAAACGACCTTTTTAAATCTTGGGCTCCACATGAAAGTTGTAGGCCTATGTCTTATCTTTCCATCCATATAAAATGGACCTAAATCCGAGATCTACAACTCCGGATATGACTCGATTACCGAACAGTGTTCCAGTTTGGATTGCACCAACATCTCTTTTCTAAGTTTGGCCATCTTTCTGTCCTTTCAATTTCAGTACTTTAACTCATCAATCAATTCTTTCATTTATGTGATAGGCCTGCATTTAAGATGAACATTTACCATAAATTAAAGGTATCTTATATAATTAGATATGTTATTATAAGACATGCTTTAGTTAAGGAGTTATTGATACTTCAAGTGCAAAATGATGATATAAAACCTTGATAAAAATGCACTTTTAAGTACTAATCACCTACCAAAAAAAGCTCTACAAAACTCTTTGGCATAACCCAAGCAGGAGGAGAGTCCACTCAAGCATACCTGAAGAGGTTCAATGAAGATATGCTCAAGGTTGAAGAGTTGATTAAACCATTAGACCCAGAGGCTCTGATAAGAGGGGTAAAAGAGTGCTCCCTATGGAGAGACTTGTATGCCCTGCACGATAGAGGCCTGATGAAGGTAAAACAAGTCATGGAGAACCATATTCGGGTAGAGGAAGTCAATATTCTACGTCATAGACCTTCATGTTTTTATCAAGAGGCTTAGAATAAAAATCCCCTAGGTGGAGTTGTTTCCCTCCCAGTAAGAAGAATAACTCAAGGCAAAATCAAAAGAGGTTGGCAAGGGAACACGTTCATCACCTTGAAAGGAGGCACAACTTTCCCCTGAATGCTATTATTACCTAAATTTTCACAACCATCAAGAGAAGGATTACATTCAATATCCGCCCCTTATGGCATCGCCTCTATATACCCGTACTTCCAGGAAGTTTTTTCTTTTTCACAAAGACAAAAAACATGACACCGAAGATTACTTCACTTTGAGAAAGGATATTGAGAGGTTGATAACCAAGTGATACTTGGAGTAGTTTGTTAAGTGGAATACCCACATGAACCAAAACAGGGAAAAGCCCAGTTCACCTAACAAAAGTCTCCCATAGATCAATATGAGCTTAAGAGGAATCTCAGTAAGAGGAGACACCACCAATGGCAAGAGAAAATACAAGAAATATGTTCTCATAGTGGCTCGATAACAAAGTCCATAGAACAAACCTATTATTCTCACTCTAGAGGACGAAAAGGGGTGACTTATCCCCATGAAGATGCCCTGGTCATTTTTGTAGTTCTGGCCAATCACATGGTTCATAGGGTATTAGTAGACGATGACAGCTCTGTCAACATCCTCTCCAGGGAAGTGATGTCCCAGACAAGGATAGACCCCTTTAGGATGACTTTGGTGAAGACCTTTTTAATCAGCTTTGAAAGGTCAGGGGTTCCACCCTAGACAAGAATGGGCACTCACCAAGATGGGTTCCACCTTAGAGCTGCACCAATAGCAATTACTGACCATTCTTCCTTCTTCCCATAAAGGGGATTTTGTTTTCTATATGTTAGATTTGTTAGGGATCATTCCAAACACAGCCACCCATAAACTATAGGTTAATCCAAGCCATCCACTTGTCCAACATAAGAAGATAAATTTTAGGGGAGAAAGACAATAGGCAATAACCATGAAAGTGGATAAATTATGGGTTGTCGGCTTCATTTGTGAGGTCATGTATCCAAATTGGATGGCTAATGTGGTTATGGTAAAGAAGAGCACATGAAAGTAGAAGATGTTTGTGGACTTCACTGACTTGAATAAAGCTTTCCCTAAAGATAGCTTCCCTCTCTCAAAGATTGATAGATTAGTAGATTCCATGGCTAAATTCAAGTTTTTAAACTCTTTAGATGCTAATTTTGGGTACCACCAAATCCCAATGCACCTGAAAAACGAGGAAAAAACTTCCTTCATCACAAAGGAACCTTTTGTTATTGTGCCATACCTTTTGGCCTGAAAAATACAGGGGATACATACCAGCTGATGATCAATAAAGTTTTTAAGCACCAGATTGGGAAGAATATGGAGGCTTATGTGGATGACATGCTGGTGAAAAGCATAACTTTCGAACAACACCTGAAAGAAGAGGTTTTTTCTGTGTTAAACAATTGTTAGATGAAGTTGAATCCAACCAAATATGTATTCGCCATTAGAGAGAGAAATGTTTTGGGTTTTCTTGTTAGTAGCAAGGGAATAGAGCCTAACTCTAAAAAGATTTTAGCGATCCTAGATATGACTCCTCCATAAAAGATCAAAGATGTTTAACGTCTCATGAGAAAACTGGCTGCCCTTAATAGATTCATATCTAGGCTGGGGAAACACTGTTAGTTTAATATGCCTTGCAACCAATCGATTGGTTACACATGGAATTATTATATTAATGAAAATATATGTTTATTATTAATGAAGGCTTAATTTATCTTTAATATTCATATAATATTAGATTAATGAATCTAGAGTAAAGATAAAGTCCATGGAACAAAAAATGCTTTGCAATGAAAATTACAAAGTTGTTATAATTATAAGATTCTTATTGCATCAAAGCATTGTTCCTAAAATGTTCCTGGTCGATGCTCTCTTAAATACTGGACATTTATTAAAGTTGTAAAGACTGATACATATTATGTTATTTCTTTTATGAAAGGAAGCAATTGTTCTCATAAGCTGATGTATAAGAGATACCTACAATTAATATGTAGGTGCTTGTCATAAGACATGTACACTAAACTAACCCACATGAGAATTTCTTGTGGAGAGAACACTCATGTCTATGGAAAACCTCATGTGATGGTTGTGTAAGTGATCCTTAGACTTGTGATCACAAAGTTATCTTATATAGAGAATGTTATGCTTTGATCCTGTTACATGTTATCTTAATTGAGGTAACGAAAAGGCAGACATTGAGTATAACATGAACTATATGAGAAGGTACTTGGGTGATCAAGAGAGGATTAATCACCTAGGTGAATTAGGAAAAATGTTTCATATGTTCTCAAATAGTATTAACCGAGAAATCCTTGGTCAAGATAAAATGAGATTTGAAAAAAATTTCAAATCTTATTCAAATGATCAATAACTATTATGTACAGAACGAACATGATTTATGCTTTAATGTTAAATTAAAATATTATTAATGAAATAATATTAATTACACTAAGAAACCGGTCACTAAAAGGTTAAGTCAAATCACTAATGACTTTTCTAATATTTGAGGGATAATGACATGTTGCTAGACGATGCACCTCATCTTTAAATATAAATTAATCAATTGTTTAATTGATAATAAATAAATAAATTAAATTTATTTCATTAGAATTATAATTTATATTTGAATCAACATATTAGGAACCTAATGGGTCACACACATTCAAAACCATTAGTCAAAAATTAAAATAAGATGATTTAATTAAGTATAACTTAATTAAAATATATTTTAAAAATTAAGGATTAAAATATAATTAATATAGGGATTATATCCATAGACCTAGAAAAATCAAGTAAGGACTTAATTGAGTTAATTTCTAAAATTTCCCTGAATTAATATATGGATATTATTAATGTAAACCTCCAAGTGAAAAATCATAAATTGACTAGTTTCATGTAAAATAAAAAACAATTCATAACTCTCGATTGGGTTATCAGAAAATTCTAAAAATTTGTATGGAACCTTCTAATATGATGTCGTAGCTTGGGTTAAAATTTTAGAATATTTGGAGAAATTCTGAAATTTGACGAAAAATCACAATTTGACTAGTTTTATGTTATTGGATGTAATTTTCAATCCGACCATCAGATTGAGCTGGAATTTTATGTGGGACTTTAAAATATATTGAATAAAATCTGGCTGGTACCCAAAGCTGTGCTTAGATTCAATCTGGTTCCTAAAGCCCGTTGTATACTCGGCCATAACCTTGATGTAAACCGAGGATCCCTATCGAAAACTATAGAAACTGGTACACCATGCAATCTCACCACCTCTTTAATATATAATTGAGCTAGTTTTTCAACCGAATCCCTCATCTTCATAAGAAAAAACAAAGAAGACTTTGTCAGTCTATCCACGATCACCTATATGACATCATGTCCTTTCCTGCTTCTCGGTAACCCAGATACAAAATCTATAGTGATATTCTCTCATTTCCATTCTGGAATTGGAAGAGATTGTAATTCTTCAGCCGATTGTTGATGCTCTACTTTCACCTGCTAACATATGACACACTTGGCCACATATTCTGTTATCTCCCTTTTTATTTTTGGCCACCAGTAACTCTCCTTCAAATCTCTATACATCTTCATGCTCCCTGGATGGATCGCCAATTTAGATTCATGAGCTTGTTTTAAGACTTCACCTTTTAAAGCCTTATCATTAGGTAAATATATTCCTTTTCCCATCACTATGAGCCCATCATTTGACACTCAAAATAAATAGTCTTGGCCAAATTTTACATTATTCATTTCTTTCATCACTTCGGGATCTTCACCTTGAGCTTTTCGAATCTTTTCTCTCATATCAGATTGTAGCACTAACGTTGCCAGTAAAATTCCTCTTGAAGTCACATCCAAATGCACATTTAGTCCACCTAGTTCCAAGAGTTCTCTATCACCTCGCACTAGTAAACCACCAATAAAAGCTTTATTCTTTTGACTTAGAGCATCTGCCACCACATTTGCTTTCCCCGGGTGATAATCAATAATACAATCATAATCTTTGATCAACTCCATCCATCTCCTTTGTCGTATATTCAATTCTTTTTATGACATCAAATATTTTAAAATTTTTTCATTTGTAAAAATCTGTACTTGTACCCCGTATAGATAATATCTCCATAAACTTTTGTGACTGTGGCTAATGGAAACGTCATGCTATGTGAGATGCAGAGTCCTGGATTTACTTGTTTTATGCAGAGCTATGAATTCAAGGCCAACTTGAGAGTGCTGAAATTAGGCAGGCATGATATAGTGTTGGGAGTGGATTGGTTGAAGCAGTACTCTCCAGTGCTCTTTGACTTCATCAAGTTGTGGTTATCGTTTACAAAAGAAGGCAGGATGATTGAGCTGAAGGGAATATCTCAGGTTTCTGACTTGCAAATGATGACAACAATTAAAGAGCAGAGAAGCTTCAAGGATGTGATTGTAGGATTAGTTGGTCAGTTATTTGCTATGGATATCAAAGAGGAAGGAAAGCCAACCGAAGATGCTTGATTAGTACTTAAAAGTGCATTTTTATCAAGGTTTTATATCATCATTTTGCACATGAAGTATCAATAACTCCTTAATTAGAGCATGTTTTATAATAACATATCTAAGAATATAAGATACCTTTAATTTATGGTAAATGTTCATCTTAAATGCAGGCCTATCACATAAATCAAAGGATTGATTGATGAGTTCAACTACTGAAATTGAGAAGACAAAGAGTGGGTTAAGCTAAGAAAAGAGATGATGGTTCAGTCCAAACTGGAACACTGTTCAGTTATTGGGTCATATCTGGAGCTGTAGATCTTGGATTTCAATTTGGTTTATATGGCTAGAAAGCTAAGACATAGGCCTAAAACATTCATGGGAGTCCAAGACTCAATTCTGTTGTCTGGAAGTCCAAATCTTACCAACAACGGAGAAGTCAGAATATGTCCTGCAGCCCAGACACTATTTAGTGTTCAGCCCATATCTTGAGTTTTAGAAGTCCAAATACACCGATTCTTTTTTTGTTAGAAAGCTGAGACAATTTTCTAGAACTTTTATGAGGACAATCTGTTCAAATTCTGATGTTAGCAATGACGTTTTGTTCAGATAAGAAGATAAGGATTGTCACAAAGTCAAGATGTGGCCACCCACTCAACAATTAGTCATTAAATCAATAGTTCCAAATTTTAGCCTATAAAAGGAGGTATTTGCCATGCATTTAAGCATCTTGGTTTTTAAATCAAGATCATGTTCTTGCTCTCTCTCTCTCTCTCTATATATATATATATAATGCTTAAGTTTTGCTTTCATTAATCTCTTGTTTATGCTTTTCATCATAACTATGTTCTTATCTAGTTTGTTTATGTTTCTCTTCTTAATCATGTTTAGTTAAGTTTATTATGTCAAGGTGAAAAGGTTACACTAATGGTGTAAGAATAAGTATAGTATAAACTCAACATGGACTTTAATGTTTGATACTAACATGTTTTGTATTTGTTATCGTGTTCACTTTTAATACTTTGCTTGTTAAATGGTTAATCTAGATTTATGTTGTATAACCCTTTGTACAACAAATACTTGGCACTTTCATAGCCCAACCGTATGGTATAACCGACACCTGTGCTATGAAAATAACTTGATTTGTTGTTAACATAAGTTATAATTATAAATACTTGACAACATTTACAAGTATTAACATTATTCGAATAAGATAACTAATGTAATCATGTTAACAATTTATAATCCAATTGAAACCTCCTTTGTATATGGTTTCCAGTTGAGTAATAAAAAGAGTTTATACTATACTTGTTTGAAATACCGTTAGTGGATCCTCTAACCTTGACAATTATTTTATCCTTGTTTAATTCTTACATCAATATCACATCTCAAAGCTCTCTTTAACTCCTTTTCTGTTATTATCTATTTTTTTATTTGTAGTTTATACAGTTAACCTCCCTGTGGTTCGACCCCGGTCTTGCCGGGTTATTTATTACTTCGACATTCTTACACTTGGGAGAAGACATCAACTCTTTGGTTGTGTCAAGTTTTTGGCGTCGTTGCCGGGGAGGTAAGTTATTGTATAAATTATATATTTTCTTTTCTTTTCACTTTTATTTGTTTTTCTAATCTTTGTTTCTTTTTTTTCTTTTTTTTCTGCACTTGTATGAGAGTTTGGTCACGTACATTAAGTGGTAGACTTTGTAGGGTATCCTCATCATTTTCAGAAAAATGGTCAAAGAAGATAACCAGTCGCTTCATAATGAGAATAATGAGAATAACTGTGTTAGAACACTTAGAGACCACATGAATCCCACAAGAACAAGTGCACCCTCATGCATAGTTTTCCCCCCTGATGCATCTCATTTTAATTTTAAGCCAGACATTATTCAACTTTTACCTTCTTTTCATGGCTTAAATCTAGAAAATCCATACTTGCATTTGAGAGAATTTGAGGAGGTCTGTAACACCTATAATGACCTAAATTGTAGCATGAACATCATCAGATTAAAACCTTTTCCTTTTTCATTAAAAGATAAAGCTAAAACATGGCTATAAAATTTTAGACCAGGATCCATTCGTGCTTGGGATGAAATGCAACAACAATTTTTAAAGAAATTTTTTCCGTCTCACAGAACAAACTCTTTCAAAAGATAAATCACCACATTCACTCAAAAACCAGGAGAAACATTTTACCAATGTTAGGATAGGTATCGAGACTTGCTTAATACTTGCCCTCATCATGGTTTTGAAACATGGAGATTTGTTTCACATTTTTATGAAGGGTTAACACCTACAGATAGGCAAATGGTTGAATTAATGTGCAATGGAACTTTTGAAGATAAAGACCCTGTTGAAGCAATGGAGTACCTAGACTTGCTAGGTGAAAATGCTCAAAATTGAGACACTACAGATACTTATGAGGCACCGGGTAAAACTCAACCTCATACATCCAGTGGAGGTATGTATAACCTTAGGGAAGATCATGACCTTCAAGCCTAGTTTGCATCTTTAGCTAGAAAAGTCGAGGCACTAGAATTGAAAAGGAGTGGTCAATTAAAATCTGTTCAAGAAATTGTGTGTCAAATATGTGAAACCAATGAACATTCAACCAATGACTGTCCAACTTTGCCTTCTTTCAAGGAATGCCTCCATGAATAAGCCCATGCTTTAAACAGTTTTCAAAGGCCTAATCATAACCCATACTCACAAACATACAACCCTAGTTGGAGAAATCACCCAAATTTCAATTGGAAGAGTGATAACAATAATGCACAAACTTCACAGCCACCATTTCAAGCACACCATAATTTCCAAAATTCTCGTGGATATGCACCTCCTTATGCTCCACTCCTAGAAGAAATCTTGAGGAAACATTGCATGCATTCATTGAAAAGTAGGAGACATCAACACTCAACTTGCTCAAAGCATGACAGATTTTAAAGATACTCTTGCAAAATTCACATCTGCTCTCAGTTTTCAAGAGAAAGGTAAGTTTCCATCTCAAGCACAATAAAATCCCAAGGGGTAATATAATACAAATGCAAGTAGTTCCGAAAGCCAACACATGGATCAAGTCAAATCAATCATCACTCTTCGCAGTGGTAAGGTTATTGAAAAACCCATTCTTGAACCTTGTGAGAAAGATAATGAGTTAATCTCTGAGGGTAAGGAAGGGGTTGAATTTGAACATTGCAAAGAAAAGACTGATTCCCCGCCAGTACTTCCATTTCCTCATGTCATGACCAAACAAAGGAAAGTCAATCACAACTCTAAAATCTTTGAAACTTTCAAACATGTAAGGATCAATATACCTTTGTTGGATGCTATTAAACAAGTGCCTTCTTATGCTAAATTTTTAAAAGATCTGTGCACTGTGAAGAGAAAACTGAATGTGAAAAAGAAAGTCTTTTTAGCCGAACAAGTAAGTGTCATTCTTCAGAACAATAATGCTTTGAAATATAAAGACCCTGGTTGTCCTACAATTTCATGCTTTATTGGAAACCATATAATTGAAAAAGCTTTACTTGATCTTGGAGCTAGTGTGAATTTACTTCCATATTTGGTTTTTCAAAGTCTCAATCTAGGTGAGTTAAAACCAACTTCTGTAACTCTTTTACTTACTGATAGATCTGTAAAAGTGCCTAGAGGAATAGTTGAGGATGTGTTAGTACAAGTTGATAAATTCATTTACCTTGTGGATTTTATTGTCTTGGATACACAACATGTTGAAGCATGTAATTCATTTTCTGTTATTTTAGGACATCCGTTTCTTGCAACTTCTAATGCATTGATTAATTGTAGGAATGGACTGATGAAACTATCATTTGGAAACATGACATTGGAGATGAATATTTTCAACATTTGCAAGCAACCTGGAGATGATAATGATTTACAAGAAGTAGATTTTATTGAAGAATTAGTTTATGATAAACTTGAATCTACTTTGAGTAAAATTGAGTTTGATGAATCTGAAGAATTGCAAATGATTTATTCTCAGGAAGAAATCAAAGACAAGAAAGGCACTGAAAATGTTATCACAGATCTTTTGTTAAGATTGACAATAGATTCGACATCCGACATCACACTAATCGATGATTACTTTCCTGATGAATCTTTACTTTCTCTTAGTTCAATGCCTTGGTTTGCTAAAAATATCAATTTTCTTGCTTCAGGATATTTGCCAGCTCATTGGAGTACCCAAGACAAAAGAAAGTTTTGAATGAAGTGAAGAACTTTTATTGGGATGACCCTAACTTATTCAAATATTATACTGATCAAATATTTCGAAGATGCATTCCTGACAATGAGGTAAGTAGTGTCATCAAATTTTGTCATTCCTGACAATGGGGTCATTTCTCATCAAGAAAGACAACTGCAAAAATCTTACAAAGTGGATTTTACTGGCCCACCATGTTCAAGGACTCACATGCATTCTGTAAGACTTGTGAAAATTGTCAAAAGTTGAGATCTATTTCAAAACGTCACTTGATGCCTTTAAATCATATTCTTGTCATTGAGATCTTTGATTGTTGGGGTATAGATTTCATGGGTCCATTTCCTCCATCATTTGGTTTCTTGTACATATTAGTCGTAGTAGATTATGTTTCAAAATGGATAGAGGCAATTCCAAGTCAAAACAATGATCACAAAACAGTGATAAAGTTTTTGAAAGAAAATATTTTGAGTCAATTTGGAATCCCTCGAGCCATAATAAGTGATGGTGGAACACATTTCTGCAACAAGTCATTTAAGTCTTTAATGAAGAAATATGGAATCACACACAAAGTTGCCACCCCTTATCACCCTCAGACAAGTGGCCAAGTAGAGCTTGCTAATAAGGAGATCAAACAGATCTAGGAGAAAATAGTGAACCCTAATAGAAAAGACTGGTCTTGAAGACTTAATGATGCACTTTGGGCTTATCGAACTGCTTATAAAACATCATTAGGTATGTCACCTTATAGATTAGTCTATGGAAAACCTTGTCACTTGCCTGTGGAACTTGAACATAAAGCTTATTGGGCTATTAAAGCTTTTAATTCAAACATTGATGATGCTAGTCAGCTGCAAAAATTACAAATAAATGAGCTTGAGGAAATAAGAAATGATGCATATGAAAATTCAAGAATTCATAAAGCAAGAATCAAAGAGTTTCATGACAAGAAAATACCGAGATAAACATTCAATGTTGGTCAAAAAGTCTTGCTTTATAATTCTCGACTCCATTTATTTCCTGGAAACTAAGATCAAGATGGAACGGTCCTTTTATTGTGAAACATGTGTATCCATATGGAGCCTGTGATATCGAGAATCGAAAGAATGACAATGTTTTCAAGATAAATGGGCATCGTTTGAAAGTTTACTTTGACAATTTTTCAGTTGAAAATGACTCTATTGAATTGAGTAATCCTGTATATAAAGATTGATTCTTTTTCTCACATTGTTTTTGTGTTTCTTTTTTATTTGAATTTTTTTTTGCTAGTCTCTCTCACCCCGGTCAAATGGCGGATAATGGTACTCCGTGACTCTTAAGTCGGTTCTTTTAGTTTCCCATAATAACTGATATCTGTGTATATATTTGTGCAATTCTTTGCTCTTTCTCCTTTTTTTTTGGTCAACTACTACCCTCTCCCCCCAACTAAAACGAGACATTGTCCTCAATGTCCTAAGTTAGAAAGGTAGAGTATAGAAAACATCACCTGAAACAACGAACACTAACAAACCTGAAACACACTTAAACAAATATAAGAAATAAAAAACAAAATAAAATGCTATTAATAAAACCAAAGGACACAAGGTTTCACAAACGAATGCTCAAATCCAATCTAAGCTTTTTATGGCTTTCCATAGTTGACCAATTTATGCGACTCATGGAGGGATTAAGTACATTGATGAAATATTGTAGTTGGTCAATCAATTGCTCAGCAGTAGCATGAACGTGTGATCATTCGTTATCCAAACACTCTAAAACTCAAGTTCTTGGCATATTGGATTCTGGAGCATCATCACTTCTCCTTTTTTTTTAATACCAAAACATTATAATCAATGCTTATAAAAGAAAATGGGATGTTACGTTGATTAACCAAAACAAAAACTAATTAAATTGAAAGAGAAGATTAAATATTAACCTTCAATGCACTAAATAAGAAGAACAATAACAAAACAAGACCAAATGAAGAGAAGTTAGGAATACTGAAATATTTTGTTTTCTTATAATGATAGTGGATGATTGAGTTTCTCGACATATATACACGCAACAAAAATAATAAATTTAAAATTTTTCAAGAGTTTAAAGGATCCTATTAGACAGATCTAGAGGTGTTTGAGGTTTATACAAAGATTACCTAAAGATTTGATATTATTTTTGGCTTTTAATAATTGTTTCAAGGCTAGGTTGTCATAAACCACAAACCGTTCAAGTGTCCAAACTTTAACAGCAATCCACACAAACCACCAGTGAGAAGTCTTCTAAACTCTTTTGAAAGAGAGAGATTGTCATACTTTTGAGTGCTAGCTCTTTTATTTTGTATTTAGGTGTTTCTGTATACTGTCATATAACGTACTATTATAAAAGGCATAGTATTTTATTTATAGAAAAACCTAAAAACCCTATAAATAACAAAAATATCAATTTGCCCCTAAAATAATATCACATATATTATTTTAAGATAATTTTAGAAATTTATTTAATCAAGTCTCTATTTGATTTTTTTTAAGTCTAGAATTGTAATACCTTGTATTAATTATATTTTGGTCTCAATTTCTAAAATTTATTTACAATCAAGTCACACTTGATTAATCATATCATTTTAACTTCTAACCAATGGTTCTTATATGTGCTACCCATTAGGTTCCCTAATAAGTTGGCTCAAATATAAATCATAATCCTAAATAAAATAGGATTAAATAAATTAAATAATTTAATTTATTATCAATTCAATAATTAATTGATTTATATTTGAAGATCAAGTGCAATGTGTAGCAACCTGTCATGATCCTCTAAATATTAGAAAAGTCATAAGTTGTTTGATTTAATTTTTAATAACCAGTTTCTTAGTGTAATTATTATCTTTTCATCAAAAATGTTCCAATGTAGACAATATACCATGAAGAATGCCTGCTTTGTTAAATCATTTTAGTTCTCAATACTATAGTCATTTATTGTTTAAATAAGATTTGAAACTCTTTTCAAATCTTATTCCACATTGGCTAATATTATATAATTAAAAAAAATGAAAAATTCCAAAAACCTTCCAAAGGTTATTTCAAAATATTTGTGATCTTCTCGCATATTTTTCCAATAATTTTGTATAATATCAGGTTGTATATTTACATTATAAGATACAAATCCGGTATTAAAATACCGGGTTTTCTCCGAAATGTTTCTTAATTTTTTTTTGAATATTCAAAAACAAATCTCAATTTTTTAAAATTAATTTCCTCTTTCACAAAAACAAAAAAAAAAACAAAAAAAATAATTTTTTTTCATGCATACGACCAAATCTTAAAAGTTTTCTAAGCATACTTTTTATATAAAAAAATAAAACAACATCTTTCTCATGTTTTGAAATGCAAAAATGAATATTGTAACTAGTTTATGATAATTCGTTAGAGTTTGGCCAAAATATCAAAAACTCTTCACCAATCATTTTGTTCACTTTATATTTAAAGTTTTAGGGTTTAGCTGTAGACTTTAATATTTGGGGTATAAAATTACATTGTAAAGTATACTCTTAGGTATTAAAGAAACAAAGTGCAAAATAAATGCGATGCTAAAATTTAGACTTTAAAATGGTTAGGATTTAATCTGATAAGGTAGAGACTTTCTCATGAAGGGAGATCTACCTTGAACATTAGACAAGACTAATGAATAGAAAAGCGACCTAGAAAAACAATCAAATAACAATGCAATTTACCTCAGGTAGGGTGCACTAAGGGTGATATGTCTTCCCCTTGCACAACTAGTCCCTTACCTGGACTTTAGCATACCATAGATTTCCTAGTAACCATAATATTAGGTGGCGACTCATGAACCTTATAATCATAATTTTATGGTTAAACCCAAAACTCTTTCCTTTCCTAACACCATCTTAGGAGGCTTAATCCACCGTTTGGCATCACCCCGCGATAAGGGGCGGAATAAATTAGTTCTGACAATGGGAATAAAGTTCGATAGCGGACATAAGGAATTAATCTTTCCCGATACTGAGATTAATGTTCAATACTAAGGAATGAAAATTGTATTCTCGGATGTAGGAGTTTTACTCGATAATGGGTTGAGAATTTAGATTATTTGTAAATGGAAATAACGCCTGCACTTAGGCAAACCGAGAACTACCTAGTATTGGATATAGGTTAGAAAGAGATTAATATGAAGATTATAGTTTAGGAAAGACAATGTGTATTAGAAATAATGATAAATGAGAAATATTGACATAGAAAATAAATCGTGTAAGTTAAAAGTAGATTGTGTGAATGGTAATTGAATAAGACCTTATGATGAATTGTGTTCAAACATACCACTGTATTTATTTTAATTGTTTAGGTAAATTATTGTTACATACTTAATTGTTGCTCGCATATTAATTTACAAGTACCTTTTAACCTCAAGTAACATAATAGATATTTATGGATCTTTGTTAATTTTATAAAGAATTGTAATAATTTTTTTTTTGTAGCTCAATGTTAATTTACCTTAAATTATATAATTATAAATTCAACTTAATTGTGCTAGTGCATGATGTTATACTTATGCTTTTGTTGTAGATTATACTAATAATATCAAATAATTTATGATTATAGATTTTGATTTGAGTCTTGAATATTATAATTACATACATGATGTTACATTAAAATGAATTATAATGATTGTGATGAGATGTGTTGCGAAATGATGAGTCCATTGGACAATAATTGGGCTTTGTTTGATGGGTATATTGAAGTGTTGCAGGTATTTATCGATAAATTAGGATCTCTTGGTATAGATATACTCTACTGAAATTTTTGTAGATTCCTGTAAAGCTAAGTTTTTTTTATATACAAAAAAATCACCCAAAAAATAGTAATTATTTACAAGAAAAAAAGCTTAAAGTGCATGAAAATACTAGGGTGTTACATCATACATGCACATAGGAGATGTAATCCTCACTGATCCTTTCTTTCATAAGGGGTAATTGAGCCATATAAACCCCAAGTTGACGACCATTGGCAAAAGTCGCTCCTCAACACTCAAAGTACTAGAAGCATCATCCTCGTGGGTTTGAGGTAGCCTTTTCCTCCCCTGAGGATCTCTTGAGGCACTACAAGGAGAGATTCCTCGATAGAGAGAACTATCTCCTCCCCTACGAGGAGAGGACGTTGAAGGTCTAGCTTTAGACCCATTGTTAAGGGTTTATACAAATATTACCTAAAGATTTGATGTTCTTTATGGTTTTCATAATTGTTTCAAAGCTAGGTTGTCACAAACCACAAGTCGTCCAAGTGTCCACCATCTAATAGTAATCCTCATGAACCACCAATAAAAGTCTTGTAAACCTTTTTGGGAGAGAGGGATTGTCATACCTTTAAGTGCTAGCTCTTTTCTTATGTGTTTAGGTGTTTCTATATATTGTTATATAATGTACTATTATAAGAGGCATCACATTTTATTTATAGGAAAACCTAAAAACCCTATAAATAACAAAAAAAATATCAATTTTTCTCTTAAATAATATAACATATATTATTTTAAGATAATTTTATAAATTTATTCAATCAAGTCTCTATTTAGTTTTTTTCTAGGTCTAGAATTGTAAACCCCTGTATTAATTACATTTTAATCCTCAATTTCTAAAATTCATTTACAATCAAATTATACTTGATTAATCATTTCATTTTAACTTTTGACAAATGGTTGTTATGTGTGTTACCCATTATGTTCCCTAATAAGTTGACATAAATGTAAATCATAATCCTGAATCAAATAGGATTAAATAAATTAAACAATTTAATTTATTATCAATTCAACAATTGATTGATTTATATTTGAAGATCAAGTACAATTTCTAACAATCTGACATGATCCCCTAAATATTATAAAAGTCATAAGTTGTTTGATTTAACCTTTCAGTGATCAGTTTCTTAGTGTAATTATTATTTCTTCATCAAGAATGTTTGAATTTAGACAATATATATAAGATGAAATATATATGCTTTGTCAAAATAATTTTAGTTATCAACACTATAGTCATTGATTGTTTAAATATGATTTGAAACTCTTTTCAAATCTTATTCCACTTCAGTTAAGGATTTCACAATCAATATTATTTGAAAACAGATGAAACATTTTTCTTAATTCACCTAGGGTGATGAATTATCTTTTGATTACTCAAATACCTTCATATAGTTTATGGTATATCTAATATATACTTTGTTACCCTTGATTAAAATAACTTGTGGTCAAGATCAAAACATAACACTCCCCATATATGATAAGTTAGTGATCTCCAGTTTAAGGATCACCTACACAACTATCATGAGAACATTTGCATAGATATATGTAATTTCTCTATATATAATTCTCTTGCAGGTTAATTCAGTGTATATGTCATTTGACAAACACCAATATATTAGTTTCATATATCTCTCATACCTCATTTTATGAGAGCAACTACTTCATCTCATAAAAGAAAGAACATAATGTGTCGGTCTTAATAACTCTAATTAATATCCAGACTTAATAAAATATTGATCATGAACATTTATGAATAATACTTTGATGCAATAAGAATCTTATAATTATAAAAAAAAATTATAATTTTTACTGCAAAATATTTTTGTTCTACAAACTTTATTTTTACTCTAGATTCATTAATCAAATATAATTGAATATTATATATAAAATTTTTTTTTATTAATAATTAATATATTTTACATGAATAAAATTAGTGTTATATATAATTAATCAATTAACTATAAAGTATATTCACTACCAATTAAAGAATGCAAAGATATAGAATCACGTGTATTAATTATCTTTTAATTTATAGAGTTTGTATAATAATAAAGCATTTATTCTTGTGTTATAAAGTTTGTATAATAATAGAGTTTGATTTATTTTTAAAATCTAAAATTTTAAATTGCTTTTAAAGTGTTTTAAAAGAATTGCATATATCATTTATAACTTGCTAAATTATACTATTTTATAATTAAATTTTAAATTTATGCTACGTTTTTCAAAAACATTACAGTACTATTTTGAAAAAAAAACTATTGGGAAATGCAAAAGCTAGCAATTGATTGTTTTGTATAGTGATGTGTGAAAATGTCACATGCAGACAAAAATGTCATTGTTTGTTTAAGTTGAGTAGTAAATTATAAAGCTTGGTTGTTGCGTCGCTTGTTGCCACGTTGGCCTCTCTATTGGAAAGTATGTTTAGAGGTCTCTTAGTCTCTTTAGAATCCAATCTGACGTGAATTTAAAAATAAGGGTGGGGTTGCAGGATAGTTAGCTATATATATATATATATAAAATAATAATACTAGTTAGAGTTGAAAAATAAAAAATAAAAATGACCTTTAATTCGCTTATTTAAAAAAATCAAAACAATATATATATATATATTTATTGTCTCAATATTTATTAAAAAATCTCATTTTAAATATTTATTTTGAGTAAAATTATGTTTTTATTAGTCATCCGGGTTGCATTTGGAATTGTCAAGATGACCGAGTCATATCAGATCAATTCCCACATAATTTATTTTTTTTCTACTAAAAAAACATTAATAATATCTAAATATTTTTATATTTAAAAAATATTGATCTCACTATAGCAGAGTACAAGTCAATGATATTAGCGTATGTGTGTGTATATATCAAAAATCACTTTTGTGAATTTCAGTTTTTTCATAACCCTTGCACTGAATGTCCTTGCAAATAGTTACAGTTCTTTCAACATCATCCATTGCTTTAACAACTATTTACCGTGTTATTTATTTAGGGTGATTTGAGATTTAATTTGATGTTGTTTTTTAAAATATTTTTTATTTTAAAATGCATTAATATATGTATCATGTTTTTTTAAAAAAATTAATTTTGATATTAATATATCAAAATGATACAATAAAAAAAAAATTCAAATTAAATTTTTTTTTCAAAAAGTTTTAAAAACACTACCCCAATCATGTTCCCATATATATTTCCTTCTTACAGCATACTGTACTAGATTCTCTTCTTAGTCTTACAAGCAAATTGGTAATATATAGAAATGAGACGTCTTTCTAAGACAACAACAGTACAATTTATCACTCCACAAATATTAATATTGTGTTACTAATATAGTACTATGTCACTTGGTACATAGATCTAGGTTACAAATCTGAAAGGATTGGCCTTATGATTAAAGAGATTTATTATATTTTTTTTATTTTTAAAATTAAGTTACTACTTTTGTGATGTGGGGTGGTGTAATTAAGATTCCAAAGAAGGGGTAAAAGAAAAATGAATGGACATGTATGGATTGCATATCTGAAGCCCTACAAGTAAGGTAGGAAGGAATAATATTTGAACAACCGTGTGTTGTCTCTGTGGAGAAGGAATAAGAAGTACGTACAAGTGTGTTAAAATATACAATGGTTTTGAGCATGGAGATCTCTTGAAGAAAGGGAAAAACAAAAACAATAAGGTATCTTTTTGCTTTTACTGCTTCTGCAATCAAATCCCAAAGACTGAAAAGATTAGCAATTATCTCTGACTCATGATTTTATTAGGATTTGTTTACTATTCTTCTCTGATAATGATAATAATGAGCTCACCTCACCCTTTTATTCTTTACCTTTTCTTATTATCCTTCATATTTTACTATAAATTCATTATCTGCTAAGTTAGGATATCGATATATAAGTATCCCCAGTCATAACTTGTATTGACTTCACAAGGATTATCACATTACATTACGTTACCCTTGCTGCCTTGTTTTTCTTCTTGTCTTGTTTGTTCTCCTTCTGACATTATTTTCTTGCTAGCTAGTTTTCTCTCTTTTTTCCTCAAAGTTTCCTTTTCTTTTTGTGTTTTGTTGAGGTGGTTAGACATTGTGGTGTGTTCTTTGAAGGTAGATATGGCCAGCTCTTCTTCTTCCTTACCATCAATGGAGTTTGATTTTGATGAGAAACCACATGTGTTAGCTGTTGATGATAGTTTGATAGATCGCAAAGTCATTGAAAGGTTACTTATCAACTCTACATGCAGAGGTATGAAAAGAACAAAAAAGTCTTGGCCTCTTTTTATTTATTATTCTTTTTGTTCATAGAAACTTTGCTCATTTGGTATAATTTGTTAATCAAAGAAAAGTTTCTAGCTATAAAATGTTTTATCATACTTTTATCTTTGTTTTCATGGGGTTTTGGTGAACATTATATCTTAATTCTCTAGTTTCTATCCATGGTTTTGTATGATTAAGATTAAAGAGAACTATGATTTATGATAAAATGGTGTTCTTTATAATATGTTGTCTAATTAGAGTAAATATCATCATTTGCAAAAGGGAAAAAACATAGAACACATGAAGGAATAAAAAAACGTGTACTACCTGGCTAGGCTCTCATTCATAGGCTAGGCTAGGGCTAATTTAATGGAGAACATGATTGTCATTGCCATAAGTTGGCTATGGCACCATGGAAGTTACCACAGTGACAAATGTATGAGAACTCATGACCAAAGTGGAGATTAACAAGGACTAGACCCCACATCTTGTGCTTTTATTTTTATCACTTTGAGGAAATTGAAAAGGAAAAGAATATCCTGTCATTTCTGGTATTTGTTTTTTGTTAGGGATCCATTTGTTTGGATGCTAGAGGTGGCAAAAGGTTAGACTACTCTAGAAAATAACTCATAACATTGCAAATCCATGGTTTTTTTAATTAATCCCAATTAATTAGCAAGGAGAGAAAGAAGTCTTGAGTTTTAGAGACTTGACTAAAGTTTTTATGATTCACAATTTGGTTCCTATGATTGCAGTGACCACAGCAGAAAACGGAAAGAGAGCATTGGAGTATTTGGGCTTAGCTGATGGACAACATCCCAGCCATAGTGTAAGTAACCATACACTGAAGGTCTGATTCTTGCTTTTATGAATTCAACTCCATCATTTGTTGTTCATGGGTATTTCTCTTAGCAGGATTTGAAGGTGAATATGATCATCACCGATTATAGTATGCCAGGAATGACAGGTTATGAGCTGTTGAAAAGAATTAAGGTAAATATTACTCATCTTCAATGATCTAGTTACTACCATAACTTTCCTTAGTATTTTCTAATCTAACAGTTCAGTTTTTCAAATATCATACACGGGTGAAAACTATAATTTTTTTTTTTTAGAGTCCCTAGAATTCTGTTAGACAGATCTAAAATTATTTACGAATTTATTACCTGAAGATCTAATCTTTTTCGGTTTTAAATAATTCTTTAAAGATTGAGTTGTTATAAACCACAAGTCATTCAATTATTAGGCCTCAAACGGTAACCTACAACTTTCACGTGAGTCTTTCCATAGACATAAGTGTTCTCTTCTTATGGAATTTTTATGCGAGTCAGTTCAGTGGACATGTCTAATGACAAACACCTACATATTAGTTTTATGTATCTTTTATCCCGCAATTTATGAGAACAACTGCTTCATTTCATAAAGGAAAAAAACATAATATGTATTAGTTTTTACAACTTTAATGAATGTTCAATATTTAAGAGAGCATCAATTAAGAACACTTCAGAAACAATACTTTGATGCAATGAGAATTTCATAATTATAACAACTTTATAATTTTCTTTGCAAAATATTTTTATCCCATGGACTTTATTTTCATTCTAGATTTATTAATCTAATATTATATGAATATTAAAGATAAATTAAACTTTTAATAATAATAAATATGGATTTATATAAATATAATAATGTCATATATAATTAGAGTATATTAAACAAAAATAACATTGTATGGTTTCTCTCAAATAGGAATCACCTACCATGAAGGAGATACCGGTGGTTGTAGTGTCATCTGAGAACATCCCTACACGAATTAATCAGTAATTACCTGCTCAGCAATTTCAGTCTTGTTTAATCTCTGTTGATTTTTTGTCTTTTGTCTATTTATTTGCATAGAGGAAAAGAAATCATTGATTTGTTAAATATTTTCCACCTAAACAGGTGCATGGAGGGAGGAGCTCAAGAATTCTTGCTGAAGCCTCTTCAGCTATCAGATGCGACAAAGCTGAGGTGCCATATAAAAAAGCTGAATAATTAATCGATATTACAAGGGGGCTTTGCAGGAGAAGACGAATTGAACATGCATAAAAGATATCAGAAAGAGAGACAAGAAGGGGAAAATGTTGAATTGGAGGCGTAATTCTAGGGCTACTGCAATCAATAGAAGTTGTTTAACTTATGTGGGTTATGCATTTCACTGTTTCATCCCTTTTGTAGATCTTATGTGGTTATCTATTAAAACTTCTAATGTAAGAACAAAGTTGTTTAACTTCCACTTCTGCTTAATAGGCATTTGCAGATAATTTCTTGTTTGGAATAAGGTCGTGTTTGATATAATTTTTATAAATTAATTTAAGTCGATTTTTGAAACTTTGACTATAAAAAAGTAAAAATAACTTTTGACTTGAATAGCAAATTAATTTGTTATGAAATTGAGTGAAAGTTGAATTTTTAACAAATTTATTTGAAAGAGTCGTTTCTGAGTTATTTTTAAATGAAATCATTTTAAATTATTTTTGTCTCAAGTTATTTATATGTATATAAAAAAATTACTTTAAACTTAGTATGATTTGATTATATTTCAATAAAAAAGACAATATATATATATATATCTATCGTTTGAACATTACGAAGCAGATGTTATTGGATAAAAATATAATCCAGGACAGCTTGAATTTAGAAAAGCTTATAGCTGCGACCGGGAATTTCGATACTGCCAGTGGTTTTGGCCCAGTGTACAAGGTACTGTTTGAGCTCTTGCGAATTTCTTATCATCGTTGAATTGAATAGTTGTCAAAAGATTGTGGAGATTTTGCAGGGGAAATTGCCAGATGGAACAGGACATAGATGTGAAAAGACTCTCGAGAGCAGCTGCGCAAGGCCTTGAAGAAATTATGAATAAGGTTGAGGTGATTTCTAAACGGCTCTTTTTAGTTAGAGCTATTGCCCTGTCTTTTCAGTAAATACCCCACAATTTTACCGAATTATGTCTCTTACGAGTCATTTGCTCACCCATATGCCTATTGTTTCGCTGCAATCTTCTCAGGAAACAACTTCTAAATTGGAGACCTTAGTTTTTTTAAAATATTTTCTAATAAATCTAAATAATATAAAATTAATTTATAAATACTTTACCTCATATTTTTTTTTTATACCCTATATATATTTTATATTAAAAAATTATAAAACATGAAATTTCATGTAGATATAAACTATATATATAACTATCTTGCAACCCCACCCTTAGTTTTAAATTCATGTCAAATTGGATTCTGAAGAGAGTAAGAGACCTCTAAACATACTTTCTACTAGAGAGGCCCATGTGTCCACAAGCGACGCAACAACCAAGCTTTGTAATTCACTACTGACATTTTCACACATCACTATACAAAACAATCAATTGCTAGCTTTTGCATTTCCCAATAGTTTTTTTTTTCAAAATAGTACTGTAATTTTTTTGAAAAAGTAGCATAAATTTAAAATTTAATTATAAAAATAGTATAATTTAGCAAGTTATAAATGATACATGCAATTCTTTTAAAAAAACGTCAAAAGCAATTTTAAAATTTAGATTTAAAAATAAATCAAACTCTATTATTATACAAACTGTATAACATAAAAATAAATGCTCTATTATTAATAAAAGTGTTTTTTATATGTAATATTCAATTATATTTTATTAATGAATCTATAGTAAAAGTAAAGTTTGTAGAACAAAAATATTTTGCACTGAAAATTACAAAAACTTTTATAATTATAAAATTCTTACTGCATCAAAGCATTGTTCATAAATGTTCCTGATCAATGTTTAATTAAGTCTGGATATTAATTAGAGTTGCAGAGACTGATATATTATGTTCTTTCTTTTATGAGATGAAGTAGTTACTCTCATAAAATGAGGTATGAGAGATATATGAAACTAATATGTCGGTGTTAGTCAAATGATATGCACACTGAACTAACCTGCAAGAGAATTCTATACGGAGAAATTACATATATCTATGGAAAGGTTCCTATGATAATTGTGTAAGTGATCCTTAAACTTGAGATCACTAACTTATCATATATGAGGAGTGTTATATTTTGATCCTGATCATATGTTATCTTAATCAAGTGTAACAAACAGGTATATATTAGATATATCATAAACTATATGAAGGTATTTGAGTAATCAAGAGATAATTCATCACCCTAGGTGAATTAAGAAAAATGTTTCATCTGTTTTCAAATAATATTGATTGTGAAATCCTTAACCGATGTGGAATAAGATTTGAAAAGAGTTTCAAATCATATTTAAACAATCAATGACTATAGTGTTGATAACTAAAATTATTTTGACAAAGCAGACATATTTCATCTTATATTGTCTAAATTGAAACATTCTTGATGGAGAAATAATAATTACACTGAAAACTAGTCACTAAAAGGTTAAATCAAACCACTTATGACTTTCATAATATTTAGGGGATCATGCCAGATTGTTAGAAATTGTATTTGATCTTCAAACATAATGGGTAACACACATAAGAACCATTTGTCAAAAGTTAAAATAAAATGATTAATCAAGTGCGACTTGATTGTAAATGAATTTTAGAAATTGAGGACTAAAATGTAATTAATATAGGAGGTTACAATTCTAAACCTAGAAAAAAACTAAATAGAGACTTGATTGAATAAATTTATAAAATTATCTTAAAATAATATATGTTATATTATTTAAGAGGAAAATTAATATTTTTGTTATTTATAGGGTTTTCAGGTTTTCCTATAAATAAAATGTGATGCCTCTTATAATAGTACATTATAAGACAATATATAGAAACACCTAAACACATAAGAAAAGAGGTAGTACTTAAAGGTATGACAATCCCTCTCTCCCAAAAGGGTTTAGAAGACTTCTTATTGGTGGTTTGTGATGATTACTGTTAGATGGTGGACACTTGAACGACTTGTGGTTTGAGACAACCTAACTTTAAAACAATCATTAAAAGCAAAAATAAAAAATTTAAATCTTTAGATAATCTTTGTATAAACCTTAAACAATGGGTCTAGAGGTAGACCTTCAATGTCCTCTCCTTGTAGGGGAGGAGATAGTTCTCCCTATCAAGGAATCTCTCCTTGTAGTGCCTCAAGAGATTCTCAAGGGAGGAAAAGGCTACCTCAAACCCATGAGGATGACGCTTCTAGTACTTTGAGTGTTGAGGGGGCGACCTTTGGCAATGGTCGGCAACCTGGGGCCTATATGGCTCAATTACCCCTTATGAAAGAAAGGATCAGTGAGGATTACATCCCCTATGTGCATGTATGATGTAACACCCTAGTATTTTCATACACTTTAAGCTTTATTTCTTGTAAATAATTACTATTTTTAGGGTGATTGTTTTGTATATAAAAAAAACTTAGCTTTAAAGGAACTACCAAAATTTCAGAAAAGTATCCCCTATACCAAGAGATTCCAATTTATCAATAAATACTTGCAACACTTCAATATACCATCAAACAAAGCCCAATTATTGTCCAATGAACTCATCATTTCGCAACACATCTCATCACAATCATTATAATTCATTTTAATGTCACATCATGTATGTAATTATAATATTCAAGTCAAAATCTATAATCATAAATTATCTAATACTATTAGTATAAGCTACAACAAAAGCATACGTATAACATCATACACTAGCACAATTAAGTTGAATTTATAATTATATAATTTAAGGTAAATTAACATTCGGTTACAAAAAATATAATTATTACAATCCTTTATAAAATTAACAAAGATCCCCAAATATCTATTACGCTGCTTGAGGTTGAGAGGTACCCGTAAATTAATATATAAGCAACAATTAAGTACGTAGCAATAATTTAGCCAAATAATTAAAATAAATACAGTGGCCTGTTTGAACACAATTCATCATGAGGTCTTATTCAATTACCATTCACATAATCTACTTTTAACTTACACAATTTATTTTCTATGTCAATATTTCTCAATTATCATTATTTCTAATACACATTCTCTTTCTTAAACTATAATCTTCATATTATGCTCTTTTTAACCTATATCCAAAACTAGGTAGTTCTCGGTTCGCCTAAGTTCAGACGTTATTTTCATTTACAAACAATCTAAATTCTCTACCCATTATTGGATAAAACTCCTACATCCAAGAATACAATTTTCATTTCTTAGTATTGAACATTAATCCCAGTATCGGGAAAGATTAATTCCTCATGTCCGTTATCAGACTTTATTCCTATCATCAGAACTAATTTATTATGCCCCTTGTCGCGGGGCGACGCCGAATGGTGGATTAAGCCTCCTAAAACGGTGTTAGGAAAGCAAAAGAGTTTTGGATTTAATCATAAAATTATAATTATAAGGTTCAGGAGTCGCCACTTAGTATTATGGTTACTAGGAAACCTATGGTCTACAAGATTTCGGGTAAGGGACTAGTTGTGCAAAGGGAAGACGCAACACCCCTAGTGCACCCTATCTGAGGTAAACTGCATTGTTGTTTGATTGTTTTTCTAGGTCGCTTTTATGTTCATTGGTCTTGTTTAAGGTTCAAGGTAAATCTCCCTTCATAAGGAAGTCTCTACCTTATCGGGTTAAATCCTAACGGTTCTAAAGTCTAAATTTTAGAATCGCATTTATTTTGCACTTTTTATCTTTAATAGCTGATGGTATACTTTACAAAGTAATTTTATACCCCAAATATTAAAGTCTATAGCTAAACCCTAACACTTTAAATATAAAGTGAACAAAATGATTGGTAAAAGTTTTTTGATATATTGGCCAAACCCTAACGAATATCCATTTGCATTTCAAACCATGAGAAAGATGCATTTTTTATTTTTTTTGTTTTTAAAAAAAGTATGCTTAGAAAACCTTTAGGATTTGGTTGTATAAATGAAATCAATTTGTCTTTTTTTTTTGTTTTCGTGAAAGAGAAAATTAATTTAAAAATTTTGAGATTTTTTTAAATTTTAAATTTTTTTTAATAAACATTTCGAAGAAAATCAGGCATTTTAATACCACATCCGTATATTACAATGTAAATATACAGCCCAATATTATACAAAATTATTGGAAAAACATGTGAGAAGATCACAAATATTTTGAAGTAACGCTTGGAATTTTTCTTATTTTTTTAATTATATAATATTATATTTTTAAATATAAATTGAGTTGGACCCAGCTCAACCATTTGGGCTGGGCCGAAATGGGTCTAGCCTAACCCAGCGGGTTGGGTCGATTAGCAACCGAACAGACCCTCCATCTTTTTTTTTCAGGTGGGGTGGGTCGAAGCGGGTCCAACCTTTCTCAAGAGTTAATTATTTTGCAAAATGTGAATCAATGTTCACATTCTGTATGCAACTGAAAAGGTTGCAGGTCATGGGGGGAATGAGGGATAGAAGAAGAAGAAGAAGCTCACCTGGTGCAGGAGTTTCAATTATGATGAGGAGGTTTAGCTGGTGGCTCAGGAGCTGTTGGTGGAAGAAATGATGGTCAATTTTAGCTGTGGGAGGAAGAAGAAACTAACAGTGGAAAAAAAAAAAGAAATGGGTGGTGGTGGCGGTTGTTACTATTGTTGGTGAGAGGATGAGTTGGTGGAGGAGGTTTGAGTCATCGTTGGTCACGACCTAAGTGAGGTTAGAGTGGCTGAAATCACAGTGGAGAGAGAGGGAAGAGACAAAACTGGCGATAGGAAAAAAAATTAGGAAGAGAGAAAACTTTGCACCATATTTTTTTTTTCTCAGGCCGTGAAATCCACCCATATTTATGAGGGGTGGAAGATAGATATTTTTTCTTTAATGATGCCACATCTTTGCCCTTGATTAAGCCCCGGAGAATCACAACCATTGGCTTAAAGTGGGTATCATGAATTGTCAAACAATGTTGTTTTGGTAAAGTTCAATTTAGTCCTTCAATTTGTGAATTCTCTCAATTACACCCTTAACTGACCTTAAACTTCCAATTTTATGCAATTTTCCCCTGGAAAACTTCACTTTCAGCCCCGGATTTTAGTGCCTTTTTTTATTTTGGTCATTGGTTTTGGATTTCTTCAATTTGGCCTCTAATTAACCGTGAAACTTTCAAATCTTTTCAATTTCACCCCTGATTTCATTTAATGTTGTCCCCATAGTTTGGCGTCATTTACATAATGGTTCTTGACAGTGAATGTTTGCAATTTAGCCCTTCATTGACCACACAACTTTGATTTTCTTGCAAATTTACCCTTGATTTGAACCAATTGACTTGGAAAAAATTAAATCTGGTCTCCTAAAATTCCAATCTTCTTAATTAAGTCCACATTGGGCCTTCAAACTTAATGTTTCTCCAATTAAGCCCCTAATGAAATTAATTTGACTCATTTAAAGTATAATTAAGTCCTTGCACCTAATTAAATCCTTCAATTGGACCCAAATTAATTCTTAAACATAATTAAACTTTAATTTGCTCCATGATTAAATCAAATTGGCCTATTGAAAATCTAATTATGTTATTAGGCTTAATTTTTATGCAGATTTGTCCAATAATAATTTTTATATTGGAAAGAAAAAAAAAGGTGAATTTGAGGAATAACCCATAAATGGGTTATAACACCCCTTATCGAGCATTAATCCCATCACCTAGACTAATTTTTTCTGCCCCTTATCGGGCATTAATCTCATCCCCAGAATTAATTTCACTATCCCTTATCGGGCATTAATCTCATCACCAGAAAATTATTTTCTTCCACTATATGTTTTACAAATTAAAAATAAAATAACATAATATATTCAAAATATTATAACGACAATCTTACAAAAGAAAATGTTAAGGTGTGGAACACCTACCTAAGGTCAAAGATTTCGAAGTGTCTCCCTACTACAACACAGCTCTCGAAACCTCTCTTAAATCAACATGCATATCAAATTTTATTCTTATATTCGTTACCAAATAAATTCTCATTTCTAATTTTTTTTATACATATACATACATTGCAATATTATTAATTTCAATTCTCTAAAACCCTTCATGCTCATTTAAATATTTATTCAAGCATCTAAAGTCAATTTACATTCATGTTAACAAAATCTCTGACTACACTACAACATTTCAATCAAAATTTCAAATTATAATTCAATTCTTTCAAAAATCATTTGCCCACATAAATATACATTAGTTCACAATAATTTCACATAATTACATGCAATTATACATCATGAGACTTACTTTCCTCTTTGGCCGGCCACTTGGGTTCTTAATTACCCTATTCTTTTCTTCATCAATTCTACTAAATTTAACATCCATCACAACCTAATCTAACTAAATTTGATCAATTCATAGTCAATTTGCATTTCTCCTAAAACGTTTCTATAAACGCTAACCTAAAATTCATGATTTTTACCTCAAATGTTATTCGAATTGCATGAAATTGCTGGAGTAGGTCTAGAACCCTATTATAGAATGTGCATGTATATCTCTGAATAGGAAATTAATGGAGGATTATTCCAATGTTGTAATCCCTACAGTTACTGCCGTGTTCTGCCATATATATATATATATATATATATATATATAGAAAAGGTTGGCTAAGGCATAACCTAAGTCATTCTGTTATTCTTAACTTGGTATCAGAGCACTCAGAATGAGTTGGTCCTGTTGTTTCCAATGAAGAAAGTGTTGAGATACCTGAAGAGAGACACCATCGACAACAAGAAAATGTGGAGAGGGGCAGGAGTTTGAACCATCAACAAAGTCAAAAAATCCTTGGCCTAGAAGATACGGCTTCATCTGCATTCGTCAATATAGATAATTGGTGTCTGTCAATTTGAGGGAGATGACTTGATGAGTGTGGGAGAGGGAGACAATTGCAGCACCAAAGGTGGCAGAGAATGCAGCAGAAGAGGGCTGCAGTAGAGGAGCATTATTGGGGTTGAAGAGAGCATGGCCAACATCTGTAGGCTGTGGCTACTGCAGAACAGAAGCTGAGGAAGAAGGTGGTGCTGCGGTAGGGGAGGAAGATGGCACTACCGGTGTTACAGAGGGAGAGATAGCAGCCGGTTGGGAGGAATCCATTGCAGAGAGGAGAGGAGGTGTTTCAGCATCACACCTACTATAAACCTTTTTAGGTTTTGTTACCACCTGGTCGTGAGCATTGATAAAGGTAACAATATTTGGTGGTTTGTCACTTTTGTCAATAGACCTAATGGAATGATGAGAAAGGCTCTTCAGGGCAAGCCTGTGTATCTGAATAAATGGAAAGGGAGGTGGTTGATCATGAGATACACTAGGATAGTTAGCCCTTGAGGAGATATGTACAAAATTTAAAGTTGCTCCCACCATTGGAGGGTGCCTCCTCGTGAGGTGAACAATAGGCCTTGTTTGAGTCTAAGCAAAGAGGAAGCTCGTGCTCTATTGACTTCCACCCCAACTGGTTATGAAGTCAATAGGATAGCCAAATAAGACTATTAAACCTTGTTGCAAAGTATGTAACCTTTTTACCTTTAGTTTTTATTCATCTTAAGTTCATTTCTAATTTTATTTATATACAGGGTTGACGTTCGAGGGAGGAGAAGAGACTTCAGCAAGATCTCCAGTAGGAAGTTTATCTTTAACAAGGAGGGCTTCCTCATCCCTCGAAGCGAGTGGAGCAACTATAGAGGGGGAAATAGAGCATGATCCTATTATCGTGGATGGGCTCCTCGTTCCTGAAGGCCCTATTTCTGAGAAAACAATATCAGGGGCTATAATTTCTATTGAAATAAAGGTTAGGGAGAGTTTTACTCCTCTAATTAGAAGTCATGCAGATTAGACTCCCCCTGAAGTTATAGTGGGTGTTACTGCTTGTTTTAAAAGAAAACGGATTTTCACCCTTATGGAGACCGGTGTTCGTGTTTTGACAGTGTAGGCTTCTCCAAAAGTGTCAGTCCCTCTGCCTTTGTCTAATATTGTGGTTCTGGAGGCTATAGTTGTTAAGTCCTTTACTCATAATTAGGAGTTTAAGGACACTTTTTCTTGCCTTATTCTTGGTCGCACTTCCTTTACTTTCCCTGCTTTGAACGAGGAGGAGAGGCAAGCCATAAGGGCTATTTTCGGTAGGAGGTATGGGCTCAATGAGACTAGCCTAGAAATGGTGAGGTAGTTCAAGAGGATTATAACCATTCCTTAGGATATCCAATGATTTCTCTTCCACCTTTTTGTTTGGCTTTGTAGCCGTTCTTCCTAACATTTTTTATTGACAAAATTTTATAATATGCACCCATCTAAGAGTTGTTGGGTGGTCGAGAGGAACAACTTCAAAGAGGTCTTTGCTAAATATAGAGCAGATCAAATTGCCCTTCACAAACTCTAGAAGGATAAAGCTATCATGAAGGTCAAGTTGAGGGACCTTAAGGTGGCTTAAACATCTGTGAATGATGAGATGTAAGGTGTTATATATATTAATTGATGTAACACACCTTACTCAATAAATGTTTTTATCTCTCTGTATTAATTTGAGTTGTATTGGTGTATTGGTCTAGAATATCTTGAAAGATGTTGACATTTATGGGTCCAACACCCATGTTTAGGAAAGTGTTTATCAAACCTTAGTGGGATTTCCCCTTGCTTGTAAATGAGGAGAGACCTTTATTGCAAGTATGTCTATGTGCCTCGTAGATCATTGAGATTCCCCTATAATTGCGTACAAATTTTCATGACAAAGATAAAAGTTGTTTTTTAGAGTTGTTGATAGAAATAAAGTATATCTCATCCTTGGAAGGTTGTATAATCACCTTGGTGAGATCATATATATCTCTTCCAAGGTAAGTTGTGTAGTCGCACTAGGAAGACAATTGATCCCTTCCAAGGCAAATGTAAAATCACACTAGGAAGACCAACTCCATCCCGTCTTTAGAAGGTTGTGGGGTGATTGCCTTGTAAAAATGGCATCAATCCCATTTGCTTATAATGTTGTCCTTCATATCCTTAGAGGTTGTGCAACAACACTAAGGAGATCATGTTTATCCCTTCTAATGAAAGTTATACAATTGTAATAAGGAGACAATTGATCTGTTCCAAGGCAAATGTACAATTGCACTAAAAAGATTGAGTTCATCCTATCATTGGAAGGTTGTGGGGTGATTGCTCTAGAGAGATGGCATCAATCCCCTTTGTTGATGACATTGTCCTTCCCACTCTTGGAGGGTGTGCAAAATCACTAGGGAGATCATGTTTATCCCTTCCAAAGTAAGTTGTGCAATCACATTAGGAGCTAATTGATCCCTACCAAGGTAAATGTGCAATTGCACTAGGAAGACCAAGTTTATCTTGTCCTTCGAAGGTTATGGGACTATCGACCAATTTGATTCCTCTTTCAGAGTTGATTTGTCACAACCCAGAAAAAAAAAACATAATTATTTAAAAATGTAAAATTTTATGCGGTATAATTTTTTTTTTTTTTACTAAAAATTTGGCAGAGTTTCCCTTGTAACGGGACCATATCAAGTTATCGACATCTTCATTCCTGACACAATTCATATCATAATCATGATCCAATCATCTTGGACCTCTTACCCAAACAACGTATCACAAAAAAAAGAAGATATTATCCGATAATCAAGATGCAATCAATAATAAAAAAACAAAATAAATTAACAATTCTAAGGTTTACTTAACTTGCATAATCAAATAATTCCAAAAAAAATAACAATAAAAACTTAGATTATGAATGTAACACTCCATTATTTTATCATTCCAACATTTCTAATCATATGAGCAACCATGATAGAATGCAAATAATTAATTTAACATAAAGATATTCTTAAGTATGGCATACACTTTAATTACATATAAAAGTTTTGTTCTACAAATATAAAGGTTCATTGAACCTCTTTTACATCATTCATAATTCTCAAAATACATGTTGATCAATATAAATACACAAAAAGTAGTATATATTCAAGCAGGATCTATTCTACTGCCGCGAGGATCCTGAAAATAAGATTAACATTTTATCAACATAATTATCAATAAATGCAATGTATCATTTCACTACACCCATATAAAAATATTTTTTTCCTATATACTTTATTATAAATCATTAATATCTTACACCTCCATATTCATCCAATTAATTCAAATCTTAGACGTTTCACGGGGGTACTACTCCTTCATTAGGGACATTAATTCATTCACTCAAATATCGGGCACTAGTTCATCCGCCCAATTATCGAGCATTAGTTTACTCGCCCAATTACCAGTACTAATTCATCCGCTCAATTACCGGCTCTAGTTCATTCATCCAATTACTGGGCATTAGTTCACTTGCCTAATTACCGGAACTAATTCATCCGCCCAATTACCGGACATTACTTCATTCGCCCAATTACCGGTACTAATTCATCCGTCCAATTACCGAGCATTAATTCACTCGCTCAAATACCATGCATTAATTCATCTGCCCAATTACCAGGCATTAATTCATTCGTCCAATTACTAGTAATAATTCATCCGCCCAATTACCGTGCATTAATTCATCCGCTCAATTACCGATACTAATTCATCCGCCCAATTACCGGTACTAATTCATCCCCCAATTACCTGGCATTAATTTATCCGCCCAATTACCGATACTAATTCACTCGCCCAATTACCGGTACTAATTCATCCCCCAATTACCGGGCATTAATTTAGCCGCCTAATTACCGATACTAATTCACTTGCCCAATTACCGGGTATTAATTCACTCGCCCAATTACCGGGCATTAATTCATCCACCCAATTTCCGAGCATTAATTCACTCGCCCAATTACCGGGCATTAATTCATCCACCCAATTTCCGGGCATTAATTCACTTGCCTAATTTCCGAGCATTAATTCACTTGCCCAATTACCGGTACTAATTCATCTACTCAATTACCGGCACTAATTCATCCACCCAAATATGTTCATCCGTTAACATCAAACATAAATTATAGAATTTCTAATTAAAATTAACACATGTTTTTCAATTAATCTTTCTACAAAAATTCAAGATGTCGGATACCTAATTGCTGGTGATGCTCGACTAGTAACTCCCTGCTATTGTCTAGAGCCTCCAACCTCTCCTGTTTCATTTGAAAGATCTTATGATTTCAATATTTCATCACAAAATAATTTTCTTAGAACTTCATCACATAGTAAGATTTTCGATCAATATAATTTTAACATCCGAAACTATTATGATTATTCTAACATAGTTTCTTGTTCTTTAATAACTCCATAAATAATTCATACAATGCTAAATCCACCTAAACTTTTAATTCACCATAATTATAAGAACTTTTCACAACAGTTAAAGGAAAATTAATTCCTTTACACCTAATTCAACACATCATTTCATTTCATTTTATTTTTCTTCCACTATTTAAATACAATTCATTAATTTCTTCAAGCTTGAAAATTTATTTCTTATATTTTCCATAGCCAAATTCACCTTTCTAAGAGTTTCATAATCACACATAACAGCAACTAAGCATCCATATATGGAAATATTTCACTAATCAATACAATAAGATCATATTTACTTATAATATAACAAGGGATCAATAGCAAACCCAAGGTGGAAACCATTTTTTATCCCCCTCCTTATTTTCTATTATTTTTTTAACACATTCTTCAATCACCAAATACTCAATTATGATAACTAAATATAAATTGTTTGTCATTAATTCAACAACCTAATCGCCCCAAAAATCCACCCTTGGCTAAAATCCCATTACTAAGAGGAAGGAATACATTTTTTTTCTTCAAATTAACCTAATTAATGACAAGCCCATATATTTATTCCCTCAATAAATATATAATTAACATAAATCCATGCATTCAAACCATCATACTATCAAGAACCCACCTTCATATAATACCAATTCTACTCAATCCAAGAACAAACATGAAAAGCAAGACAATGGATCATCATGTAGAGTTTTCTTACCCTTAAGGAATGAAGAATCAAAAGCTAAAACAAGTTGAATCAAGTTTTCCTTCACACTTCCCTCTAAGCTCAATTTTTTTTCCCTTCTCTAAAAGCACACTTAAAATCTTTGAACTCCTTGTAGTCTCCTTAATGAATCAAACCCTCTCTTTAATTACTTAACACTCTTTCTATCTTACACTTTTTTTTTTATTTTTTTCAAGACATTTTCTTCTCTTGGCCGGCTACACACTCCCTCTTTTCTTTTTTCTTTTTTTCATTGATGGTAGCTTATAAAGTGGTTGTTTTGGGCAAAGTTTCAATTTGGTCCCTATAGAAATTTCTAGACACTTATTTGTGCTATTTGTTCTTTTATATGAAAAAACTTCTTATCATACTCCAAAAATTCCCAAAATTTAACCTAGGTTAAAATAATATTTTATAAGACTCTATGCAAAATTTCAACTTAATCTGATGACCAGATTGAAAGTTACGTGCAATAACGTAAAATTAGCTGGTTTGTGATTATTTTTTCGTCAAAAATTCAATTTTTTATATTTCATACTTGTACAAGTCATATAAATTAATTTACTCAATTCTCGACACCATTTTTTTTCTCATATATATATATATTTTTATTTTTATTTTTACCGGGGTTTACATGATTTGTTTTTTTATAGGATTTCCTAGGGGAGACAAAAATTATTTTGGATCAATGAATAATTTATACTTTACTACCTATGATACAATTTTAAATGATCTGAGTGTCATGCATGAGGAAGACTTTTTCCCTTCGTATCTTGAAGGTGATAAGTGTTAGCTTTTACTATTCTTGTGATTTTGAAAGGACCATCCCATTTCAACACCAGTTTGCCTTTACTTTCTATATTGTTGGTTGCCTCCAACTTTCTCAGCATTAAGTCTCCAAGCTTAAAAACTTTGTTCTTAACCCTAGTGCTGTGATAACATGCAGTTTTATGCTGGTAAGCCTTATTCCTAATTGTTGTGGTCATACGGATTTCTTCTAAGAGATCCAAATTATTTTTAGGCCTAGATGGTTGCCCTCTGATATGTCATAGATTACTTTATAACTCGAGCATCTGATTTCAGTTAGGATCATGGTCTCGGTTCTGTAGGTAAGGAGAAATGAAGTTTCCCTCGCAGATGTCTTCTAGGTGGTTTTGTAGGCCCATAAAATCTCATTAAATAGTTCTACCCATTCTGACTTGGCCTTTGCTATCTTCTTTTTGAGCCCATTGAGCAAAACTTGATTGATAAGTTCAGCCTAGCTATTTGTCTGGGGTGAGATACTAAGGAGAATTGATGGTTGATGTGAAGTCTGTGACATTGTTCCTTTATTTTATAGTTGTTGAATTGTGTCTCATTATTGGTGATCAAGACCTTTGGAATCCCAAATCTGCAAATGATGTTTTTCCATAGAAAGGAAATGACTTTTTTGGCGGGGATATCAACTAAAGTTTTAGTTTCTATCTTTTTGGTGAAGTAGTCAACAACCATTAAGATGAACTGTTTGTTTCCCATGGCTTTTGGGAAAGGGCCTAATATGTTCGTCCCTTACTGAGCGAATGGCCATAAAGAAGATATGGTGGTCAGCTCGGTAGAAGGTTGCCTCAAGATCGATGTGAATTTCTGACATTGGTCATACTGTTTTACCTAGGTGGTAGCATTGCTGAGGATTGTTGAACAATAAAGCCTTGCTCCGGTAACTTGGGATGCAAAAGCTCTGGAGCTGGTATGTATATCGCACACTCCTTCATTAATTTCCCATAAAACATAAGCACTTTCTGCTGGAGACAAACATTTTAACAAATGACCTTGGGAAAACCGTTTGTACAAGGTCCTATTAATTATGCAGTACTCGGCTGCTCGCCCAGTTAGACAGATGGCTTTGTTTCTTTATGGTGGAAGTTCTCCTATATGTAGATTGTTGTTACTCATTTTTAGACCCCACATGTTAAAGATGGTGTGTACCCCTTTTGAACCAAGTGCAGGAGTGTAGCTCATGTTTGCTGGAAAATTGACAAAAACAGAGGAGAAAGAAATATTTTTTTAAACCCTGTTTGAGCTGTTTTCTACTCTTTTTATCCTCCCCCTTTGCTGCCAAAAGTGTCAGATTTCTTAGGTTGATAAGGAGTCTTCATATAAATCCCTCAGAATTTGCATTTTAAAAAAAAATTGATTCTGCTACTGTCGCAATCTTTTATTCCAACTTAAACTCTGATTCTGACTTGGTTTCGCACAATATCTGACCATCCTAGCTATATTCTGTCACTCATGACATGTTGAAGAATTGACTTACACCTTTATTGGGTCTTAGGGGTCATTGTTTTTAGGGCAGACTCTCAGTCAGATTTGGATGCTCGGCATTGTCAGATCAAGAAAACCTTTTGACCAACCAGATTCCTGCCAGATTCTGTTATCTAAAATGATGTTATCTCACTTCAAATCCTTCTTCAAATTTGTAGTCTGGGACACGTAGATGAATTTGGGCTTTTGAATCGCTTGATTTCAATATCAGAAGCTCAAGATATTCATGTTTGAAATCTAGTGTGAAAGCATAGAATCCTACCGCGAGAAGGTTTCCAGCCGAGTTTGGTTGCAATTCTGTTATTAAAAAAGAATTTATTTCATTTTTTATCCTTCATGAAAGTTGTAGCTCTACAAGTGTAGATGAATTTAGGACTTTTGAATCGCTTGATTTCGATATCAAAAGCTCATAATATTCCCGTTTGAACATCTAACATGAAAGTAGAGAATTCTGCCGCGAGAAGGATCCTGACCCGAGTTTTGCACTAAAGACTCTATTTCCATCACAAATTTGGTTGATTTTTTTAGGTCATATTCTCAATCATATCGGGATGCTCGACATTGTCAGTTTCTGAATTAGATCAAGAGACCCTTTTTGACCAACCAGATTACTGCTAGATTCTGTTCTCTAAAATGATTTTATCTCATTTTGAATCCTTCATCAAAGTTATAGTCTTGGACGTGTAGATGAATTTGGGCTTTTGAATCACTTGATTTCAATATCAGAAGCTCAAGATATTCCCATTTGAATATCTAGTGAGAAAGCAGGGAAAGAAGGGTTCTAGCTCGCAGGTCTGATTCGAGGGATTACGGGCCAATTTGGACTTTTTTTTCTAGGGACTGAATTGAAAGGTGTTTAAATTAGGGATTTAACTGAAGATTTAAATTAGAAGGAACCCAAAATTAATTACGTTGCATGCAGAACAAACCAATGTTCTGCACGCAACGAACCCAGCAATACAAGCCCCGCCAGTTTTCTCATCTTTGGTCCAAAGGCAACAACTTTGAACACCTAGGCCAGCTATGGAAGAACGCAGAGGAGAGCTGTACCATCATTTAATGGTTGGGATTCTACACGTGGAGAATAATTACCAAGATCACAGAATCAATCAGAATATTTGGCTTCCTAATTTGCTTTATTCGATTGCAAGCCACCCGCGATTGTGTCCCCAGATTTTATTTCCTAAATGGAGTTGCATATAGGCTATATGTAAGCCTCCTCTACTGACCTAGAGGATGAAAAAAAAAGAGGAGAAAAGGAGGAGAGGAGGAGGAGAAACGAGGAATTCGACAGCAAATAAAGAGGAGGCGCTGCTGCTAAAGAAAGAGCAGGAAAAACAAGAAAAGAAAGACAAGAAGAAATGAGAGAGAGGCAGGGCAGAGAAAACCATAAGAACAACACTGTCGAAAGCAAGGAAAACACAGAGGCAAGGGCGACAACTTCACCAGCACAACACGACTTCATCGCCATCATCTTCGTCATCTTTAGAGAAAGCATTACCAGAAGGAGAGAAAACGAACAAAGACCAAAAGCGGCGTGGCCATCGCTTTCGCTGTCCCCAGAAGCAGCAACCATTGGCTGAGCGCAAAAGCTTCAGCATCTGTCATCTTTGTTCGTCTCAACGCCAGCTTTCAAGAAAAGGAAAGCAGAATAGAGAAGAAGGGAAAGAGAAGAGAAGAAAACAGGGAGAAGAGAGGAGAAAGAGGCAAGCAACACAGGAGAACGCCAGACGAACGCAGACAACGGAGGACTGAAAAAAACGGTATTGCCAGCAGACCAGGTAAGTTGTCTTTTATTCCCAGCTTTTGCATGCATTCTTAGTTGCATTTGTTACTGTTCAAGTGAAATTTAATTCACTTGAACAATAACCAGGCAAGGCATGTGTATTTAATTTTTTTTTGTTTTTTATATTGTAAAAATAGAAATCTCATATTTAGAATACCCAGTTTTCGATGCAAATACGGCAAATATATATATATATATATATATATATATATATATATATATATATAATATTTTCATGCATACGGCCAATACTCTAACATGTTTTGAACGTTTTTTATATATATATATAAAAACAAATATTTGAAGTTTTGAAAATGTGTTTTCGCATGGATTTCTTAAACACAACAAAAAATTATTTTCTAACATTTCTGGATTTTACAACATGTTTGTAAAACTCCAAAGGGTATTGGTCAATATTTCAAAAAATACAAAAATCTTATTTTGAGGGAATTCATCTATTGTTCACCTTTAATGTTTGGATAAAAAAATCCCAAAGGGATGAATATCCAAAATATTATTGAGAATAACTTATAATTATTCACCATTAATGTTTGGATAAAGAAATCCCAAAGGGATGGATATCCAAAATATTATTGGGAATAACTTGTTATTATTCGTTGTTAATGTTTAGATAAAGAAAGCCCAAGTGGTTAATATCCAAAATATTTTTCTAGGAATAATAAGTCATCACACATATTTGAAAGAAGCCTCGATTAAAATTGAGGACATTTCAATTTTTTGACTCCATGGTTTACGAGCCGTAAAAGTATGAAACACTAAGGCAAAAAAAGGCTTTTAAAGCGCTCTGAATTTCCTTAGATTTCTAAATTTTTGCCCCTCCTCTTTGCAATTTACAAGTTGCAAACTTTTAAAATACTAAGGAAAAAATGAGCTTTAAAAGCACATGAAATCTCTTTGGATTTCTATTTTAATAAATTTAGTCTGAATCAATCACAGATTTCAAGAGATTTGCATTGGTTTCCCTTGACACTTTGTAGACATATCTAAAGGTATGATCTATATTGGCCAAGGATTCTTGCTTTTAGACTTTGAACTCAAATCATTCATCATAGCAAACCTATCCTAGGAAAACTAATTAAGAGAACACCAACATCATAGCAATTATAAGGCAAACCGAACACTAAGCAGCTTACCTTAGGTAGGGCGTACTAGCGGTGCTAATACTTTCCCTTTACGTAACCAGTCCCTTGCCTTAGAATCTCTGAAAGACTAGTTAGGATTCCTAGTGACCATAATACTAGGTGGCGACTCGCTTTTACACAATGAACAAAAAAACTCGAAATCAATCGAGGATTGCCGCTCCGCCGCAAGGGTGATAATCATTGATAAGAGTTCGTCAGTCATCCTCTATGTTTATCGAGGCAATCACCAGCCCTTCCTCTATGCTATGTTTCTCCAAGATTTCAATCTAGACTTCTAGAGGGAGCTCAACTGAATTGGAGCTTGCCAACTTGGATAAGAGATCGACCTTCTTGTTCTTTTCTCTTGGGATTTGGTTGATAAGAATTTATTTTCCCCCATCTTTTCCCGAGAGGTGTGTTTGGATTTTCTGGAGATACTTCATCAAGGTGGATTCTCTTGTTTTAAAAACCCCTTGGAATTTCCCTACTATCAGCTGAGAATCACCTTGGACGTGAAGGGGAAATGCTTCCAAATCTTCTATCAAACCCAATCCTCCTAGGACAACTTCATATTCTGACACATTGTTGGTGGTTGAGAACTCAAAATGAATGTCATACTCAAATACTTGCCCATGGGGACTTATGAGTACTACTCCAACGCAACATCCTTTATAATTGAAAGACCCATCGACATATAGTTCCCAATATAGGGTCGATGACATGAATTTTAGAGGGATGTTCTACTCTACTGCCAGTGTTCGGACATGTCTAGCTAGTGGAGTATTTGTCAAAAGGTTGATCTGTTAGTACTATGATTTGGTGAGCTTAGAAGTAGGGTTTGAACTTCCTCTAGGAACTCACTAGAACTAAAACTACCTTTTCCGCTTTCAAATAAATGGTCTCAGCATCAAGAAGAGTTCAACTCAAGTAGTAAATAGGATGTTGTATGCCTTTGTTTTTCTTTAACCAGTACTGAATTATGCTCCTGATCGGAGACCCTAAGGTAAAGGAAAAGGCTTTCATGTTCTCTTGGATGTGATATATTTTAGAGGAGGAGAGGTCTATTTTGAGTTCTTCAAAATCTTTCTGGCATTCTGGTGTCCATTTAAAATTAGTAATGTTCTTTAAGGTTTTGAAGAAAAGTAGGTTGTGTTTGTTGGGATTTCCAAATATCATACACATAATGGAAACTATGAAACAAAATTATTCAGGAGTCCTTAAGATCCCGTTAGACATATCTAAAGTTGTTTAGGGATTTATTGCCTAAAGATTTGATCTTTTTCAGCTTTGAATAATTCTTTAAAGGTTGGGTTGTCACAAACCTCAAGTTATCCAATTATTTGTATATTTCTAATCCTTAAAGCTTGCATTGTATATTTGTACATTGCATTTCATGTTAGTCTTTCTTTTAAAGATCCACTTAGATCCATTAGGTTTTATCCCTTCAGGTGGATCTATCAAGTTCCAAACTTGGTTAGTACATGAAGTCCATAGCTTTAAGTCATTTCTTAGAATAAATATCACATATTACTTCTAAGTAATTGGCAAACTTATCAATTTTGAGCAACATGTCATTCACAACTTCCATGAGAGATTCTTATCTCATTGATGAATGACATATCCTACCAAATCTATAGAGATTTTATGTTTCTTAAGGTTCAGGCTAAACATCCAATTATTTAGCCTTGAGAATACATTTCATATGGATGTAATGTTTTAAAAGGTGTAGAGAATCTCATTCTCTTTTGGATAATCCTTGAAATAATTGGTCAAATATTAACCACCTCAATCCAATTAAAGTTTCTTAATACTTATTCCAATCTTTTATTTCAATTTTATTAAAGTTTATATTGAACCTGGGCATTTTAAATTCAGATATATACAAACTAGACAGATAATTAACGGATCCGGAAAAACATCACTATTGTTGTTACCTATTTTTGGGTTCCTACACAAGAAATGAGAAAATATATATATATAATAATAATAATAATAATAATAATAATAATAATAATAATAAGAGCGAGAAAAGGACGCCGGAATGCACACAAAATGGCTAGAAATAGGTTGAGGAGGTTTAAAAATACAAGAATTGAAATTTGATAGTATATTTTTTACTGATGAGAGCCACTGTTGATAAAGAAAATTCAAGTTGAGGAAGAAAAGTCCAAAATCGAAAGTTTATGGACTCAATTAAATTTTATCAAGGGTTTAATTGAGTTTATGGAGGGTTTGATTGAAAGAAAAATTGATTTTTAAGTCAATTTAGGCTTTTATTGGAAGAAATTAAAGTTCTAGGGTTAAATGACAATTTTTAAGAGTTGATTTAGTCAAATCAGAGGCTAAATTGAAGAAATTGGAAGTTTATTAATGAAGTGAGGGTTAAATCACATAAATAAAAAAAACAAAGACTATCTTGTAAATGGCGCCAAAATTAAGGGATCCAATTATAATTTGTCCAGGGGTTTGATTACAAAATTGTGAAACTACAAGGACCAAATCAAAATGGCCATTTGAATTGGAGAAACAGAGACGTTTCATGAACAACTGTTCATTGTCTTCTCCTGCAACGGTTTCAGCAATAAAATGTTGGAGACATTTCACCTTAAAAGCATTGAAATCTACCGTTACCAGTACAAGACTGTCTCTGGCCTTATAAAAGCAGAAGAAAAGAGCATCATAAGGGGGGAGAAAAGGGAAACACAAGGACGGAAAAAAGGCAGAAAGAAAAAAAACAAGGGGGAGCGAGCAGGACTGGAGAGAAAGTGGGGAAGCAGCATGAGAGGGAGACAGAAACGAGCAGAAGGAAAGAATGTAAGTAAAGGAAATCGTTGAGACCAGAACCAGCATTGCCATCATCTTCATCATTTCAGAAAACCAGAAACGAAGAAGAAGAATAGTGCAAGAATGAAAACAGTAGCAGAAGGAAAGAAAAAAAAGGTCGCCCGATCAGAGCACTGATCACCCTCAACTTCGTCTTCATCTTCTAGCAGCAGCTCCAGGGGACATTTGAGAGGACCAGAGAGGGAGAGAAAGAATAAAAACAGGGAACAAGAGGAAGATCGAAGCAGAAGAGAAAAAAAAGCAGAAGGTAAACGTAGAGAAAGAAAGAAGAACTACTGGCCAATCAGCGCCACGGTCCGCAACCGCATCATCACCGCCAGCTGCCACTATCCTCCCCGTCGACAACAGCACCATGAGAAATAGAAGAAGAAAACAGAAACAAAGAATAACAGAGCAGAAGAAAAAAACTCAGAGAAGAAGAAGAAAGGCCGACTACTGTCCAAGCCGTTCTCCGGTCAGCAACTGCCAGCAGCACCCCCTCAAAGCCACTGCAGGTCCGCCCCTCTTCCTTCTTCGTCTTCCTCCTTCACTTCATCTTCTTCGGTTCCATCCTCCACTGTTCTACGTGAATAGTGGAGAGGTCCTCTACTGTTTACTAGGCTGGGCAGCGCTGGCCCAGCCCAAAATGGTCGGGCCGAGTTCGGCCCAGTTCAATTTTTTTTTTCAAAATTCCAAAAATCTTTTCAAAAAATTTGTGATTTTCCCATGTATTTTATCTAGCAACTTTGCTCAGTACTGGATTGTATTTTTATACCGTAAATATACAAATTCAATATTAAAATATCCGGTTTCATCAAAACATTAGGAAAAAAAACTTTTTTTTTTGCATACGGCCAAGTATCTCAAAAAATAGAAAAAAAATCATATCGTGTTTTCATACAACTAAAACTCAAAAAATATGTGTTAACATGCATTTTGACTTTAATAACCAATTTATTAAAGCTACAAGAACTAGGCCAAGATTTCAAAAAAACAAAAACTCCAAAAGAAATTATTTTGTTTTCTTTTAATATTAAGGACTACGCGTTTATACGTAAAGCGTAGTCTCAATATTAAAAAGATACTTTTTTTTAAACTTTAGAATGGTTAGGTTTTTACCCGATAAGATAAGGACTTCCTTACCGAGGATGACTTTTCTTAAAGCATAGACGGACCAACAACTAGAAAACACGACAAGACCTTAGATTTTATCAGACAATAAAACAATGCAGCTTACCTTAGGTAGAGCGTATTTGGGGTGCTAATACCTTCCCTTTACGCAACCAGTCCCCGTACCCGATCTCTGAGACCAGTTAGGATTCCTAGTGACCAAAATACTAGGTGGTGATTCCCATTCTATTTTTTCCACTAATAAAAGACAAGAATTCCTTGTCTCCCCATATTTGCCAGATAGATAGATAATACAATTTTGAGAGTAGATGTTTTCGCCGCAACGCTGCACACGTGCGACAACTATTATAAAAGAACAACATTTGTCCTTGTTAAAGAATAATATAAATCATATCCTGGACCTCACCTAATAGCTTAAGCTATTGGGTTGAGATAGTTCTTTGACATGGTATCAGAGCCTTGATGACCAAGTGGTCTCAAGTTCGAATCTCACCATCCTCATTTATTTGATAAAAATTAAGCACAAGGTAATATGGGTCTGTGCAAGTTTCAAGCCCAAGGCTTTCACTTGAGGGGGTGTGTTAGAGAATAATATAAATCATATCCTGGGACCTCACCTAATAGCTTAAGCTATTGTGTTGAGATCCCAGGATATGATTTATATTATTCTCTAACAGTCCTCAATAATAAATTTAAATCCATTTAATACTAAATAAAATGGAAACAATGTCTTAAAGTACTGAAACAAAATAACAATTATAAAGTTCTAGTATCAGCCTATTAGGCAAAACAAAATAACTAGTTCCTACTGCTAATGCATCAACCCTTACTTCATTACTGAGCTGTAGGTTCACTTTACCTTCAACAAATCTTCTACTTTTCTTTAGTTCCAACATGCAATTACAAATGTGAAAACTCAATTCGGTATTCAATACCTAAGAACTACAATGCAAAGTAGTACAATAGTTTTCAATTATAAACATGCATAAAGTATAAGCTTCATTAAGCTTTTTGCCTTCATGGTTGCAAGGTATTTTTGGCAATTCCTCCTCTAATGTCCTTCCTTACCACAATGATGATAAGTGCCCTTGTCTTTCTTAATGCCCCAAATAGGTTTGTTTGCTTTAGAGACAACACATTTATTCTTCTTATCCTTCTTAGACATTCTGAAATACTGAACTAGAAGAACTGAGACTTTTTCCTTCTTAAGGGCCCTTTCAGCAGTCTTAAGCATATTAAGCAATTCTGACAATGTACTATCCAACTTGTTCATGTGATAGTTCATAATGAATTGCAAAAAGCTTTGGTGTAATGACTGCAAGACCAAGTCAACACTTAACTCATAGCCTATGAAAAAACCCAATTAGCCTAATTTTTCAATATAGCTAATCATTTTTTAAAACATGGGTGTTTATTGAAGAACCCTCTATCATCTTGTAATATAACAATTCCTTAGAGGTCTCATACCTCTCAGTCATATTGGCCTCATCAAACAATTCTTTGAGATGCATAATCATTGTATGGGCATCCATATTCTCATTTTGCCTTTGAAGTTCAGGTGATTTACTGGCTAACATTACACATGCAGCCTATTCATTTCCATCAACATGACGTTGATGTTCATTCCTAATTTCTTCTTTAGCATCCTCACCAGAGACATTTGGAATTTGATTTTCAAGAACATACGACCTTTTCTCTTGCTTGAGAACAATTCTCACATTTCGATGTCAATCCAAGAGATTTGGTTCATTCAATTTGTTAGCATCAAGTATACTTTGTAGGGATATGTTACTACTCATTTTGATCTACCAACCTATTTATATAAAGATAGCGAGAATTAGTTTCATGCATACATATTTAAATCCAAATTTAGATAAGGTCTTTAATCCTAATTTGGTCTCCCATTATTTTCTTGCAAATTAATAGACCTCCCTATTAATTCGAGAAATCTCGCTTAGAGTTTCCTAGTGGGCTAAGATACCATTTAATTTATCTGACCTTGAGTGACTCAACAAATCAAAATAAATTAAATTAGGTAGATAACATAGTTTATGAATTACATCTCTATATGACTCCTAGATCAGTTAGGTGACTACTCTTGGTATAAACATATCTTATATGTTTCGCATAATCCATACCTCTAACCTCATATGATCATGAGTGACTCATCTAAATCATATAGGTTAGTTAGGTAGAACCTAATTTTATAGCAATATATATATTCAATTAACAATAACCTTGAGTGACTTAACAAGTTATCCATGAATAAAACTCTAGTGTTATGCATATAAAATTGGAAGGCATCTTTTCATGTTCTCAACATGTACTTAATATTTTAATAAGGGATTTAATAGTTAAACACATCTCATTCAAAACATGGCGTAACAGATATATATTTTATACATAACAATTTACATATATAAACATACATTCATAGCTTGTCATTTTAATTGGATGATTATAGAAATATCTAAGCTAATTCCCTCAAGCCATTGAATGGAATTAGATGGTCAAATCCTAGGTAGTTGTAGCAAGTCTTCATAAGTCCATTGCAAGCACTTCGGTTGTAGCCTTCATCGCCATTTCTTTCTTTAACTTGTATTGCATAATAATTTCCTATCTAAATTCCTACATTTCTAAATTACATAATATTTACATAATTAATTAAGTAACCTCGAGTTACATTTAAGGGGAATTAGATGAGAAAAGAATTACAACGCATAAGAAATAATAGAGATAAGACACACAGACCCTATTTAATAAAATTACAACCATTTAACTAACAAATAAAAGCACAATCACTAACTTTACGTGCAATTTTTTAAAATAATATTTCTAACATTTTGAAATATTAAATCAAATCCAATTTGATAATTTCCAAAACATAATAAATTTTATTTAATATAAATTTTCTTTGAATTTTTTTTTCAAAATTTAATAAGAAAAGTAATCACATTAAAACTCTTATTAATATCCTAAACTATTTTAGGATTAATTAAATAAAATTTTGATTTAAAAATTCTCTTTACTTTAGAAAAACTATTTTTCTAAACATTATTTAATTAAATCCTAATCCTATTAGGATATGAAAAAACTCATAAATTTTGAATTAACCATTTTAATTTAATCCTAATCTAATTAGGAAAATTAATCCTATAATTAATTTAATTTAGGGTTTCAATTTTAATATAAAATTATTATTTTACATATGGAGGGATAAAATCGTAATTTCAACCCCAAATATATCTAAAAGTAATTAGATATAAGTTGCAGGGATAGATATGTAATTCTACCTCTCAAAAAAACCTAAAATAAGATAAGGGGAAAAATTATATTAATTTATTTTTCTTTAAAAAATCATAATTTCTCTTAGTAACTGCTAGCAGTGAGCTCACTGCCCATTGTCGGTGCCACCTTACCAACGACTGATGCAACCATATTATTCGATAATTTCACCCACATTTAACTAGTGTTTTGTCTATGTTTTATATATATAATGCCTTGATATTCTTTATTTTATGTTTTGAATACACCTTTGGATGAAAGATGCAAAACGGAGTAAATTGGAGGTAATTGACAAATTTGACCTTCAGTTGATGTTTTGTGCAGAGCGTGAGCTCTAGAGGTCAAAATGAAATGATTCCAGCGGAATTAAAAAGCTAACATTCATACATTTCTGGAAATATAAGGCAAGAAAATAAAATAAGGAAAAACATGGAAATCGCAGCCTTCAAAGTCAAATCTCGCAATTTGCCAATGTTGACGTTCGGTTATTTTGACTTGAATATCTGGAGCTACAAACGTCCAATTGATGCAAACTCAATTTCTTTGGATTCCTGACTCACATACCTATCAACGCTCTAAAGTTCAGCTAAAACCGATGTCATATGAGGGAGATATGATTTTTCAAAGATGACAACTGAATTCTGCCAGCAAACAGGTTTCATAAAAAAAACGAGTCCAAATTACATTCTGAAGCATCTAAACCGACATCCAAGTTTTTATTTCAGCAATTTAGCTCCTCTAAGTCAAAGCTTGAAGATTTCATACAAGGTTATTTCTCCTTTTTTTAGGAAAATAGTTATTGAACTACTTAAATGTAAATTGTTTACTTAAGGGAGGACTATTTTGTAAAATAGAACTAGGATTTTCTACGATATAAAAAGAATGAGAGAAGAGAAGAGGGGGCAGCCAGCCAAGAGGAGAAAAACGCCCCCCTCCTATAAGAAACCCGAAATCATGCATTCCTCCTTCTTTTTGATTAGTTGTTCAACAAACATGCAAGGGTAAACTCGTTTTCTTGGTTGCAAGGACACAGAAACCTTCAGATTTCAAGAACTATGAGATTTATTTTACCTTTTCTTTTCAGTTTATATGATGAATATGTTTGTTCTCCTATGTTTATTTTTTCTATGATTGTTTATTTTAATTGCTAGAGCGGACTCTAAGTTATTATTGTAGACAATCTATTGGTAAGTTTGATATCAAAACCAGAGTTGTGGTATATGAACTTGTGAAGCAACTAAGTTTAATAATTGTGACGGATCTACGTTATTAATCTTAGGGAGAACATTCAATCAAATCAAACATAGATTGCGGACAGTTATGTTTTCTTGATTAATCAACTTATCTAGTTCTTAAGGCTGCCATTGAATTAAATTACTAGTGCAGACACTGTGGTTGTTTGATGGTTAGGGTTAATTATACGGCGGATTCGTTAACTAACCAATGTTAAGAAGAGATAAATATTCAGAATATAAATTGATGTTTCATTTCCATGATCAGTTCTGATTTCTGTAGGTGGATGTGTGCTTGCGACCAAGGTTTG
>Ga0307517_10001010_pt1 | contig 47800 bp, 63 predicted proteins | sample 23_EM_MG_FD_194515 | JGI IMG/M metagenome (GOLD analysis project Ga0307517, IMG submission 194515) | Populus trichocarpa ectomycorrhiza microbial communities from riparian zone in the Pacific Northwest, United States - 23_EM | ecosystem: Host-associated > Plants > Roots > Unclassified | place... | reverse complement strand
GACTTGCGATCTGACCCGCGAATCGCTCAACCGGACCTGTCACTTGATAAATTTCACTACATATAATTCAGACAGCTTTAATTTAACAAGATGGATAATAGGTCCTCGAACGCACCTGAAGACCACGACCCCTGGGTCGCGTTCAGTGACCGATTAATACTACTACCGCGAAACTTGCCTGGAAACTTGGCCTGTGGATAGTCCGGGACAACAGGAGAGATCACAAAAATTCGTATAGGTCGTCCATTGGGATTGAGGTTGGTAGGCAGATCGTGGAATGTTTTGTTAATGAGCATGGTGGAAAGAGGGAGAAACGTGGTTTCAGCCGCCTATTTTTAGCTTATTAAATCTTATCAGGGCGGCTCAAGTATGCAACGTTCGTTCCCGTATTAAATTTCGACTCATGATCCTTTTTGCTCTCTCCCCTCAACATGGCCTCCCCCGTTGCCCTGATTCGCAACTATGAGCTCTCAGACAAGAAGCTTGTCCATTTCATGGTCGGGAAAGCCAACCTCCAGGCCCTCGCTGTTGCAAACAACAAAAGTAATTTGCAGTCGTCTGACCCTTCATTCGTGTATCTGACAATTTGCCCAGTTTATACCAATCCCATAACCATTGCAATATGGTTCGCACTATCGTCGGTCTTTATTTCTTATATGAGCTGGTGGCCAGCTTCGAAGTTTGGATGGCTAGCATACCTGCGGCCTCTACCCGCGTTGGCATCTATGGCAGTCCCAATTATGTTCTTCGTCGACTGGTGCGTTGCCCTCATTAGCATCATTTTTCATCGTCATAACTCTTCAACTATAGGATAAATCGTCCTTACTTTGAGAAACTTACGCAGGAGGCACTACGCCATGGCGACCTGTCCAATGTCCTGGAATATTATTCGCGCCAACCCGCCTCGGGTTTCTGGCTCCTTGAGTACGGTGACACGTTCGTCGGCCTTATTGCTATAGACGCTACGCAAATATCTGGAGGGGAGAAGAAATCAGCGCAGAGGGGGACCAAACCACCCAAAACTGCACTTATTCGCCATTTCTACGTCGAGGAAGCTTTCCGAGGTTCCAACATCCAAGACGATCTTCTCAACCACGCAGTCAACCACGCTTTTGAGAAGGACGCAAAATTGGAACGTATTGAGGCCGCTGATTCTCCATTAATTGGTTACCTTCGTCCCTGCTTGCGATCAGCAGGGTTTGAGCTCGATCATCACACAGAAAAGGTTGGCTTACTGCAGTGGAATCTGGGCACTCGATACTTGGAGAGGAAGAGTTGGAATGGGAAGAAGGACAGTAAATAATCTACACACATAATCGTACTCTATAATGTCGGGGATGGTTAAAAAAAGTTTTGCTTATTTGTAAATAACCATATGTAATCTTTCAAAATGGTACTCCTCCCATCCATCCTTGCAGACGAGTCCCACAGGCACCCGCTGCTAGTTCTCCAGTCATCGCTTGCTCAAAGCAGTCTGCCTATCCTTCGCCATCTTCTTGCCCATGAACCATCTCGCAAAACCTTGCTCTTTTCGTTCCTGTACCCTCCATCAAGCCTTGTAGACACCAATGAATCGGACTCTCTGGAAGTCTATGATTGGATTGACCGTGTTCCTGGTTACAACGATTACAATTCTCTAATAGAATTATTTGCCATCGTGGAGAAAGGTGTTTGTTGCCACCTTAACTCACGACGGGCCAATCTCATCTAGGCAATACAGTGCTGGAAAACCCATCACGACCAACGACGATCGTCATCGACTCAGTTGGTACTTTACTGGAGGATATCGCATCGCTGTCCGAGACATATAACTTCCTTTCGAAGATATACGCATTGGTGAAAAAACATTCAGGTGCGTCCCTCTCGTATAACCAGAGAAAACGCACCCAAGCTGATCATATTAAGGCAGATGCGCGCCTTGTGCTTCATTCACAGTCTCCCTCTGCCTTGTTGCCTCTTATCACGCAGACAGGATTCTCTTCCTTTCTTTCACATGTGATCGCGCACCCACCAGCCCTCCTTGCGCATCTGGCGACTGAGTTTCTCATGCCCCCACCCCCAGTATCACCGCTGCCCAAGTTCTGGGGTGTCTTTCTTCCACTCAGTGAACGAGTGCATGACACGGAACGCCTTGTTTTCGGTTCTGGAGGGGAAGGGGGTGGGGACCCTACCGAATTTGTTGTCGAACTAATCGTACGGGAGGGAGCTGGGCGAAATCGAGGCGTAGAACGCGTCCTCGAGGGTTGGTCAAGCGCCCTGCGCGGGCCTTGCGAGTTAAATGCATTGGAGGCTTTGAAACCACTCACCGAAAAGAAACATGGCGAGGTGACGACTCAGATTCTCGAATGCATCCCAGTCTTCTTATCATACCATTTTATATCTAGGCCGTTATTGCTACGCCAGATCCTACACACAATTTGCCATTCAACCTAAGCTTGACCTCCTCCCAGCAAGAATCTCGGGCACAAGTACCCTTGCCATATGCTCATGAAGGTAAAGTCATCCCTGCTCTTATCCCTTTCACCTACTCAGAAGAATGAGTAGGAACACCGATAACAGGCAACACCCCTGCTGCAATATTCTACGACCCAGACTCAGCAGACGACATCGACGATGACGACCCTGACGAAGACCTTGACATATAATATACAATAAACAGAAATACATACTTTAAATACAGTGCTTTGTCCTTCGGCATCGTTGCCACCGCTTTCGATTTCGCTTGCTCAAAAAAGAAAAAAAAATTTCCGAGTGTGGTATTAATGCCACAAGAGGACGGCATTCGCTTTATTTTGTTGTTCGAGCGATCATCGCATATGTCCTGGTTTTCGCTCCGATCCGAAAAGTCTAGTGTTGGTTCTAGCTGACGTACCAGCGGCAGCTGAAGCACCAGAAAAGGTAGGCAGGGAGAAACGCCGCTTGGATTTGATTTCCTGTAGAGTTTTCGGTCTTGCATGGTATTCGTAGCTGTGGATATCGTCGACGGTCGATGCGGCTTGGTAGTTGGGGTATTCGGAGAGAATAACTGAGGGGGAGGAAATCTTTGTTGATCTCATAAACCTTCCGGGTCTTTGCGAGGACACCGGGGATGCTGGCCGAGGGAAATCATATCCCTGTGGCAATTGGGTGTCCACATCTACTAGGTGAGCACCCGGAGGCAGTAGTGAAATATTGTCACTTCTGGATTTTGATGATTTTGAAGTAATCAATCGTTTGAATTTTCTGCAAAATTCCTTCGTCTTCTGGAGTACATTTGTTGACCGAATTGACCGATTCCGATGGTCGATAGTGAGATTCGATGATTTAGGATTAGTTGAGCCCTGTTCAGGCGGTAAAGCCTCGACAGAAAGTCGAGATGCAGACCGACGATGATTCAAGCCCTCCGCTTCATCGTTTACGATAGGGGGGCGATCCAGTGACGGAGAATAGACTTGAAAAGGACCTAACTCGGGTTGTTGACATATTTCAGAGGGGCATCCGCCATCTGAAGCACTCGATGATTCCACAGACAAAGATGTCGTTGAAAGTCCAGACTCTGTAAAAGAAAGGGCGGGTTCCAACGAAAGGGTCCAGGGGCTATTTCCATCTGGCTGGGGAAAGAATAGGGTGTTACTACAACCCGAGGTATCTTGGGGGGTGATGCGAGAATGAAGTCTGTCAATCAAATGGCAGACACCTGCGTAATTCAAGCCAGAATAGTTGGAGTGAATAGACGCTCGTTCCGAATGACCGTCGGGATCAGTAACGGAATCTGCCTGGGACGAGCTAGAATCGAGTTGAAACCTGGAGCTAGAAGAAGAAGCGGGGACCTCAAAAGAAGGTTCGGATGGGTGGGGGGAAAGTGGGACGGAAACAGTAGCAGGAACGTTATTCGGAAAAGTAATATCCTGCTGCATTGGTAAATGCAAGCTTGAGTTTAAGCCAGTGAGGTCAAAGTCTGGTTCTGCAGGGGCGTTGGGGCGCAAATTTTCTTCAACGCCGTTGGTGTGTTTACGTGGAGTTGTCTACAGGGGGAAATCAAGATAAACGACGATGAATATGCGCGGCCAAAATAAACATACCACGCTCGGAGAAAGAGTGATATCGGGGTCCTAAACAGTCCAAGTGAGCATCTCATTGTATGACTTTATAGACCATAAATCAACCTCCTGCGATATGAAACTGTAGAAATCATCAGATAGAACTGACTCTTCGTCGGAGAGGGATGAATGCGAGTTCGCATCATCGCATATATTTGTATCGGCAGAGTAGAGTCCTTTTGAACTCGAAATGCCATGAAAGGCGGGGCATTTATTCTCTTCATCCTGCAATGATTTATTTTCCCAATGTCGTTTTGGTGAATTTGGGGGCTGTTCCGTCCAGTCACCCGCCCCCCCATCGGAAAGAGTCCAAGATGAAGACCAGGCACCTGGAAGCGTACCCGACGATGAGCCAGAGTATCCAGAGTCCATGCAAGTGGACAACTTGGGAAGATTGTAGGATGAAATTTTTGCTTGGGTGTGAACTTTGAAGGCAGGATGAATGGAATTACTCCTATAATTTACTAGTATAAATTGCCATCAAGCATCACGTGGGCACGGAATCTACGCGAATGATAACAAATTTTATGTAAAGTCATCGTTATCTTTGAGGGTATCTTCCCAGATAAAAATTTTAAAGTTGGCCCCTCACGGCGGAATCAACGCTTTGCGCGAAGTATTCGATGTTGTTTCCGTTCAATCCAGCCATCGAAATGCGTCCGTCGGCGGTCATGTATACGTGTGCCTTTTCGGCGAGGGCCTTGGTTTGGGGCGGTGTTAGACCGGTGAAACTATTTCAATTCTGATCAGCAAAGAAATCAAATACCAGGAGACTTGGTAAGTTACCTGAACATGCCGATCTGGCTCTTGATGTGGCCCCATTCGCCCGGAGTGTTGAGATCTTTCTGGAGAGTGGTGTAAAGCTTTTCTCTCATGCTGATGATACGGTCAGCCATTCCCTTCACCTCCGCTTCCCACTGAGTGTAGAGATCGGCATTATTCAAAATGGCGTTGGCAATTCTGGCACCGTGGAGAGGGGGGTTAGAGTACATGGGTCGGATGATGATCTTCAATTGGCTGTCGACGCGCGCCTTCTCAGCCGGGTCCGCAGTGGTGAGGGAGAAAGCACCAACGCGCTCTCCGTACAGGCCCATGTTCTTAGCGAACGATTGGGCCAAAGCAATCTGGTGGCCTTGGGAAACAAAGTGACGGACGGCAAAGGCATCCTTGGCGGTGGAGCCAGAGGCGAAGCCTTGATAGGCCATGTCGAAGAAAGGGAAAAGTTTCTTTTCCTTCACGATGTCGGAAATTTCGGCCCATTGTTCCTGGGTAGGATCAATACCAGTAGGGTTGTGGGCACAAGCGTGGAGCAAGACGATAGCCTGCTCTGGAGCTGCCTGCGGTCAGGGAATATAAGGGCCAGAATCGACTAATCGAGGAAGGCGTCATACCTTGAGGTCAGCCTTGAGACCATCAAAATCCAAGCCAACAGTCTCTTTGTTGAAGTATCTATATCCGCGAACTTCAAGTCCGGAGTCGCGGAAAAGGGGAATATGGTTTCCCCAAGTGGGAACGGGGAGGTAGATAACCTTGGCGTGAGGGTAATGGCGAGCAAGGAAGGCACCACCAATACGGAGTGCACCAGTTCCGGAGATGGACTGGGTAATGGCGACCTGCATTTCCCAAAATTATGAACACCGAACTAGATAAAAGAAGAGATAACGGCTAACGGTTCCCTGTTTAATTACATCGCTCTCAGCACCATAGGCAAGGAGAGCGGAGTTCTTGGTGAACTCTGGGAGGCCAGTAATGGGCAAGTATTCCTTGTCAGGCTTTGAGGACTGGACGATCTCCTCGGCCTTTGAAGTGGGGTTACAAACAATTCCAATATCTTGACGATTTGCGCACCTTCTTCACACTGGGCAAGATATATGGCTTGCCATTTTCATCTCTGTAGGCACCGACGCCCAAGTTGATTTTTCGAGGGTCCTTGTCGGCTTTGAAGGCTTCTGTAACACCTGGAAGCAGTAGACATGTGAAAAATCCGCAAAGGCGGCGAGGGAAAAATAGAGTGTCAAGAGAACCGTACCCAGAATAGGATCAGGAGGGCCAGCTGGTACATTGGACCAGGTGGAAACAGCGCGTAAGGCTTGGGCGCCCACCGCGAGGGTAGAACGACGAGCAATGGTTGCGGCAAGCATCTGGCCAAGAAATGAGGTGTAGCAACAAAGAAAGTAACGGAGACCTCCCGATATCGGTGTTTGTGCGGCCGGTAAGCCGGTGCTTATAGGTAGACGTCGGCGATTTATTCCGGAAACACATCTAATCTAATCATTGCCCATCAAATCAATGACTCAACTTTCGTACAGATTCGATATTTCTCAACCTCGTTATCATACATCCATCCACAACCACAATGGCCGAAACGCAGCCCCCTAACCAACCCCCTGAAGAAAAGTGAGCCAGGCTAGTTTGATCATGCTTTCAGGCCCTGAACACCACGCAGCAAACCAGGCGATGCTGGGCCAACCAAGAGCGCCTTGAAGAAAGCTGCTAAAGCTGCTGAGAAGGAGAAAAAGGCGGCTGAAAAGGCAGCGAAGGCCCAAGAGCTTGCCCAACAAAAGGCTGAAGCTGATGTCGTTCGTCGATCTCGTTTCCTCTTGTTTCTTTTCGCTGACAAACATGGATAGGACTTTGCCGTCGGGTTGTATGGCCCTCTCCAGCTCAACCAATCGCAGTCTCGTACCCATATCGAAAGGGACAGAATTTCCTTACTTCCGAGTAAAATTGGTGAAAAGGTTCTTATCCGTGCCAGGGTTCAAACATCTCGCGCACAGGGAACAAAGATGGTGTTCCTCAACCTGCGACAGAGAACTGATTCCGTTCAAGCCCTTTTAACGGTTACCCCGGAGAAAGTATCCAAGCAAATGGTCAAATGGGCTGCAGGTCTGGCTGACGAAAGTATCGTTCTCATCGAAGGCATCGCCACAAAAACTCAAGAACCGATCAAAAGTGCCAGCGTTTCTGACGTCGAGATCCACGTAGAAAAGGTATGAGACTTGGTTATTTTCCTGAGGAATTCTTTTAACCTATTTCCCGACCCACAGATCCACTTGATTGCTGGCTTAGATTCTCGTTTACCCTTTAGCGTCGACGATGCCAATCGACCAGAAACTGAAGGCGATTCTGCAGACGTCCAATACAAGCGCGTACTACTTGACACGCGTCTAAACAACAGAATTATTGATCTTAGGGTATGCCGCATGTTTCAAGGGATTCACGAGCCTTGCTGATTTCCTCGAAGACCCAAACTAATCAAGCCGTCTTTACACTGCAAAGTGCAATCGGGGACCTATTCCGTGAATACCTTTCCAGCCATGGGTTCATGGAGATCCATAGCCCTAAGCTGCAAGGCGCTGCGACGGAGTCAGGTGCATCCGTCTTCAAGGTCAACTACTTCAAAGGTCAGAATTTTGTTGGTCTCCAAGCAGCCCTACTGATGCTTCGATGAGTAGGTAGCGCCTTCCTTGCCCAGTCCCCTCAGCTCGCCAAACAGATGGCTATTGCTGCTGATTTCGAACGAGTGTATGAGATCGGTCCTGTCTTCCGAGCAGAGGATTCAAATACCCATCGTCATATGACCGAGTTTATCGGGCTCGATCTGGAAATGGCCATTGAAGAACACTATCATGAAGTCATGGAAATGCTTGATGGCATGCTGAAGAATATTTTTAGCGGCCTAAGAGACAAGTACAGGAAGGAGATCGATGTCATCCAGAAACAATTCCCTGCAGATGATTTCAAATGGAGGGAAGGCCCTGAAGGCACCTTGGTGCTTTCTTTCCGGGAGGCTGTCGATATCTTGGTTGAGGAAGGTGTTCCAAGAGAAGATCTAGACGACTTTAGGTGAGCTATCTTTGTCCCTTACAGCCACTGGCTAGGTTATCTTACTTTAATTTCAGCACGGAGAACGAGAAAAGGCTCGGACGGTTGATCAAGGCGAAGCATGACACGGATTATTACATCATCGACAAATTCCCCATGGCATTGCGTCCATTCTATACCATGCCTGATCCAGAAGACCCCGTACGTTTTTGTCATAAAAGGAATGGTATAGAACGCTCATTTAACTCTGTCATAGACGCTTTCCAACTCTTACGACTTTTTCATGCGTGGAGAGGAAATTCTTTCCGGAGCTCAACGTATCCACGAACCTCAACTGCTGAGTGAGAAGATGCGCAGTAAAGGCGTCGATCCTGAATCTATGAAACCCTATGTCGACGCATTCCGCATGGGGTGCCCACCTCATGGTGGAGGAGGTATCGGATTGGAGCGTGTATTGATGCTGTTCTTGAAGCTCAACAACATTCGACGGGCATCCTTGTTTCCAAGGGACCCAAAGAGGTTGGAGCCGTAGATGTCCGCGATGCAGTAGCTCCACAAATATATATTGCGTTGGTGTGTGAAAAGAATTCGAAACCGGAGAAAGCTTCCGTACATATGGTCAGCCCACCCGAAGAGAAGCTCTTCGCTTCTGCGCTTAAATAATGATGATAACAATCGTCAGCCGCCATGGAATCATCTTCATCACACCAAAACGGTTAGTTCAGAAGTATGTCCGTTGCTACTAATACCCCAAGCCCTAGTGCGCTTTCCCCTGACTCGTCCCCCCTGCCCCTCTAGAGGTTTTTCGTTCTCTTACCCCTTCTCTCATTGAGCCCGACAAAAAGCATGTTCATTCCAAGAGGAGAGAACGGCGAGGACTGCCCACCGGGGCACGTTTCCTGCACAATATCCATAGTTGGCAACTCGGATAGCACATCAGGACTCACGAATCCCGACGACACGGGCACCATCCCACCCGACGATTACCTCCGACGACCAGGCGCGCATCGATACATCGGCATCGGGATGGTGGTGGCTCTGGCAATAGTGGCGGTCGGTCTATGGATGTATTACGCCCGATACCCAAGACGGCACCTCGCACGACTGTTCAGGACGAGGACGAGATCAGACCATGACACATTAGCAAACGGGGGTGCGAAGAAGGGTGGCGGCGAAGATGGAGATGATGGAGATGTCAAGGTGGCAGTAGACTCCCCAGTTGACGACGACGGCGGCGGCGCTAAGCCGAAAAGACCCACTACATCGTCGTCGGAGAAGGAGAGAGCGCGGAATTTGATGCTGCAGTCGGAGCCGAAGGGGGTCATCAAGGAGGTCTCGGGCGGAGTGGTCATGTTCACAGAAGTTCCTCGTGCTGTGCGGAGCAGGGACCGCCATCCTCAGTCACCTGTGGATTGGGAGTTTGAGCATGTGCACGGTGTTCGGTTCGAGGTAAGGCGCCTTCTTTTCCCTCCCTTCCCTGACTTCTGCCATTCGACATCGATGGCCCCTTGAATGACTCCATGCTGATAGCCTCATGTCCCATATGTAGGCTAGGTCACCAAATCATCATCCTGATAAGAAACCGCTATCGAGACCTCGCAGCTAGCCGAACTAGGGCCGCACAGAGCAGGGAAGTTGGGAGCAAGAGAAGCCAAAGATGCCGTGAATGTCACCATCAGAACTATTCTTCCATAGAATGTGATATCGTTCAATTTAGAGGCACTCCTCCAGTTATCTATATGTACCACCATTAGCTACTCATCATCATAATCATCGCATTTTGCATACTGGTTTTTATATATAGAAATCCAGTGGTTATCACTCTTTAAAATTGATCGGAGGTGAGGATTCGAATGTCATCTGCCATCAAGACACGCCTAGAACACATTCGCGCGCAGGGAACTCAAATTACGACGGCATCATGCTAAGGGACATAGTCATTTCAAATGACGAGTGCGGAGAGTCCAGGTGTCATATTACTTCCAAAGGACAGTGTAATAGAAAAACAGTAGGGTTTATAGGAAACCAAAGCTCGTAATGTTTGCGTTGTGCAAGGGGTCTATTAGGGGATGGTAGTGGGTTGAATGGTTTACTACAACAACAAAACAAAAAAGATCAGATAGGATTGGTAATATTGTACTATGGGGCTCAACCATCAGCCTATGATAAGAATTAACAGTTCATATGACTTACCAAAACGTGTCTCTGGCCTAAATACCCAAAGAGTATAAAATAACATCTCCTTGTCATCGTCTCCGAGATCTTCGCCCCGAGGACCGAGAAGAATTGGACGGATTGGATTGCCCTACAGACGTCGAGGGTAAACTATTGCCTTCCAACGCAGCAGCAATGACCTCTGCCGGTAGGTCGATGTGAACGCCGTCAGCGTAGGTATACGCGTCAAGGGGCGAGTAAGCGGGGGGTTCGCGCCTCGCTAACGGACTGCCAGGTGGAAGTCGGTCGCCTGGAGTCGGAGTCAGAGTGGTGCTGGTGCTTGTACTGCTGGAGCTGCCCGCTCGGCGATGACCCGGAGTGAGAGCCTGCAAATGAATGTCGCGTTGGCCGGGAGTGGGAGGGTTTGCGTTAGGGCTTATCGGAGAATCAGGGGGAGGAAGGAGCTGTACCGTCAATTCCGAGGCGGGAACTGACAGAGACGATGCGGCGAAATGAGTGATAGAGGATAGGTGATGCCGATGATTGGTAAATGGGTTACGCGCACCTGCGTTGTAAGATCGCGAGGACGGTGAAGGTGAACGAGATACACCTTGATTGCCCGTAGCTCTATTCAACAGTGGAGCCGAAGGATCATCGGAACCGGAATCTCCGTCTTGGTCTTCAACAGCTTCATCAATTGGAGTTATGGGTGGAGGGGGAGTCATGGGGTCAGGTTCGTCGGCCAGTAGAGAGGTTCGCAAGGGGGAGGCGGCGATCCCGGAACCTCCAGAAGACTGCCTGGGTCTACGCAATCTATGTCGATGAGCGGACGAGGGCGAAGATGTGCCTGGACTGCCATTTGGATTTGATCGAATGCGACCTCCGACATCAAGCAGTATGCTGCCACGTTCGCTGCCATAGGCTGGGGGCGGTGCAAGGGTGCCAACACTGGGAGCGAGACCCCACTTCTTGACGTTGGCTTCAATGAAGACAAAACCAGCCTGACCAAGATTGACATGAACGCTGCAAGGACCATCTGCACCTATTGTGGGAAATAGGTTCCAGCGACTCAAACCGATGAAGGCATCCTCTGTCTTGCGACCATTGCGGGTATAAAAAACGGTACCCGTTCTTGGACGGTAACCAATGCCGAGGACATCGCCTTCTTTGAGAGGAGGGCCGAAGGGGGCAGCGGTGAAGGGGTAGTTGTGTGATTTATCACCGTTTGAGTGGTAGGCAACGGAGTGACGGTTGAGACCAGGGAGACGGAAAGGTGGGTAGGGTTTTGTTGCCAACCCGACAGAGACGGTGGTTGAGAGTGGAAGGTCGAACATCTTTACTTCCCAATAATAAACCTCGTTGAGCTTTGGTAGGGGTAGATTTGACTGAACGCATGAAGAGGAAGCGGGATCAGGGAGGAAAGTGATTTCTGTGCGGGCGTGGACGAGGAGGGAGTTTACAGTCTCGTAATCTGGCTCGAAACACCAGGCAGACACACCCTTTTCCTGAATGGAAAGAAATTGGGAGAGAGTTATGTCTGTTGGAAGGGAGTTTGGAGGATACTGGAGTTGGTATTCTGATGGGGGGAAGATGATGAATGTTGGTTGTGAACATAAAGAGAAAAGATAAAACCTTTTGCTCGATTGTAGGCTCGCCTGACAGTTTCCGAGACGGTCTCGAGCCAGCGGGCCTCTACGCCGTCAAAGCCGCCCTCACCCTGTATGAGCTCTTCGCGGGACATGTCGACGGGGCCATCGTTATCGTTAAGAGCAATGCCTCTGCGCCTGCGGACGACAATTGCACATATGAGGAAAGTGAGAAGGAGGAAGAGAAATGTGGATAGGACGATGAGGAGGGGGAGGAGAACGAGGAGAGCTTCGGAGGGGGAGTGGTCGGGCATGAGGGTAATGGGAGAGTTGTAGAAGTTGACGTTGATTATCTCATCTTTCCATCACTCTCCCATGTCCACCCTCTCCTCCCCAAAGACCCGCCGAAAACCATCGACAAGGCGCAGGGCGGGCTCACACGTCCCTCCCTATCCGCCCTATCCATCCCAAGAGTCCCATGATACCGCCCTCGCTGCAATCCGCTCCTTCCTCAAGGGCCACACCTCTTACGATGCTTTCCCTGTCAGCTTCCGCCTTATCGTTCTCGACACAAAGTTGAATGTAAAAAAGGCTCTTCAGTGTCTCCTTCTCAATGGTATGTATTCTTCTTGGATCCTCCTTCTCGCTTCATCTCCCACACAGGCGTCGTTTCCGCCCCCCTCTGGAACAGCGAGCAATCAAAGTTTGCCGGAATGCTTACCGTCCTCGATATCATCCATCTCATCCAGTACTACTATCGTACTTCTTCCTACGACTATGCTTTCGAAAACGTAGAGACCTTCCGCTTGGAGTCCCTACGAGGTCCATTTCCTTCTCCGTTGTATATCACAGATCACCTGAAATCTCTGCTAGATATTGAAATCGAACTAGGTGTTGCACAACCTCCTCTCCTCCGCGAGCATCCATCCAGCTCCCTATACGATGCTGCAAAGCTTCTTATCCAGACTCATGCCCGTCGCCTCCCCCTTCTTGACAACGACTCTGAAACAGGTCACGAAGTTATCGTCTCCGTTCTAACCCAGTATCGTCTCCTCAAGTTCATCTCCATCAACGTTTGTATCCCATCATCTTCTCCATTTCCACAATCACCTTATTTTCCTTCTTTCAGTGTCACAAAGAAATTCAGCAACTTCATCTTTCCCTTCGAAAATTAAAGATTGGTACCTACGTTGCACAATCTCTTTCTGAAGAAGGTGACAATCCTTACCATCCCATCGCCACCGCCACCCTTAATACTCCCGTATTCGACGTTGTACACATGTTCTCCGAGCGCGCAATTTCCGCCGTCCCCATCATCAACGAGGAAGGCATCGTCGTCAACCTCTACGAAACCGTCGATGTTATCGTAAGCCCTTATCTTTTTCTTTCTTCCTCAACTCTACCAACACTTTCCAACAGACTCTGGTCCGCCTGGGTGCCTATCAGTCCCTCGATCTTACCATAAACGAAGCCCTCCGCCAAAGATCTCCAGATTTCCCTGGTGTTGTTGTTTGCACTGCGAACGACTCGTTGGGAACTCTCTTGCAGTTGATCAAGAAGCGAAGAGTCCACAGATTGGTAGTCGTGGAGGGCGAGGCAAGTACCCAGCTATTACTTGTACTTTTCTCCCATTTCTCACACACCGTTTACAGGAAGAAGAGAGACGAGGGGGAAAGAAAGGGCGACTACTTGGCATCATCACCCTCAGTGACGTCCTTCGGTATGTCATTGGAAGGGTCGGCATCGGCGAAGGCATCGAGGAGGAGCTCAAACCCGCCCAATCCGATTCCACTATTAGAAGAACCCCAAGATCATGAATACGACACTCCCACTGACCAACGTTCAATTTACCAGTTCACATCTCCTGGATTGTGCTCATCATGTTCCCATTGTTGCAATGCATGTATATTTTCTTGTATCTACATCTACTACTCTTTGGCTTGCGAAGCATGCATATTTTTGGGCTTTCGTTCTATAGATTGATAAATCTTCCGAGATACTTATAGATGGTCGGATTCCGGTTATTCGCTACATCTTTGGATCATTATGCTTTCCAATGCATCAAACTTCGTTGGCATGCTGCTAAGAAGTGCACCCGTGCAGGCATAGCACCATTCCCCCATTCGATTTCAATGTGGCCATTCATCCTCACCCGGTCAGTAACCTTACAAAGGAAAATCCAAGCGTCCAAAGCGGAGGTGCTGAGCATCGTTCAAGACCCAGATGAAGCACTGCGGCTGAGCCCATTAGTGTTCTCGGTCATCCGGGACGACAAGGATCCCGCATGGTACAATCACCGAGAGGCTGCCTATTTTGGGGGGATTCTACGAGTCGTCGACAACGTTCCGGTGCAGGTGGGAGAAAGTGGAGGGCGGGGCAGATGCGGAGGTTCTCGCAGAGGCGGGTACACACCTGAAGAGCGAGATGCGGGTGCTGGACTCTGAGGAAGGAGGGGTGGAGTTCCAGGAGGCGCTGGTGGTCAAGGTGAGTTTGTGTGGCGCCCTCGACATACATAGCCTTTTATAGTGTGAATTCAGGGCCTGTTTTTTTTGATGCCTTATATTGCATCCACCATGACAAAGGCTCACGTTGCTATGCTCGACGTCGTTGCTGACAAGGTATTCCAGAAAATCCATGCTACAGGTGCGTGTATATTCGCCATTCAATATGTGCTGTTGACTCATCCTTCGAAGATTGACCTTTCACTCCCACCACCAACATCTCCGATTCTCGCTCAAACCAATTCTTTCTCTCGGCCCAGAGCAATGAATCCTCTGATATATCTTGCCGTCCTGCTTCTGACTCTTGCTATCTGGTTCAAAATGCGCTCCACCGACCCATATGGATTATTCCATCTCACCTTGAATAAACTACCCTCTGAATCTCCGAATTCACCTCCTCTAACAGAATGGCTCAATATGGGCTATTGGAAGGTCGGTCCCTCCCCAACTTTATGCTCAAAACACATGTTGATTTTGCACTGTTGAGAATAGGATATAAATATATTCCCAGAGGCTTGTAAAGGTATGCCATTCAACTTGCCTCGGAATTCTCTTCCCAATGCTGATTTTCAGTAGCTCTGGCCCTGAAGTTGATAGCAGCAGCAAACCTCAAGGAAGGAGGCAGGGTGCTAGGTTCCCACAAGTTCAACGTAGTTTTACTGTCCTTTAACTAACAACGTCGTGAATCATTAGATGTCGGACATGGCACAGGAGAATCACTCCTCCTTATTCTCTCTGGGCCATCAATACCCCGACCATGTCACCTCGTAGGGATCACAAGTCTTGACGTTCACCACCAACGTTCTGTCGAACGTGTACAAAAATACCAAAACGCGAGTGGGGAGCCAACAATAAGTGTTAACCTCTACCATGGCGACGCAATATATGATGGAGTTGTTTCCGACCATCCTTTCCACCCAGCCTCGAAGGAGGTATACGACTCGATATTGGCGCTAGATTGTGCATACCACTTCCATCCACGACGGCTGTTTTTAGAGCAGTCCTTCAGCAAACTTGCACCTGGGGGCACAGTCGCACTTGCAGATATCTGCTTCGGTTCCTCTGCTCTTAAGACGCGTCGAACGAGGCTTTTGATATCAGCCATGAAACTCATGCCTGCAGAAAACTTGATCTCTGATAAGGAATATATTGCGCAGCTGGAGGGGATTGGGTTTGTGGACGTGAGTCTGGAAGATATAACGCCAGATGTTTTCCCTGGATTTGTGAAATTTTTGAAAGGTAGAAAATGGGGCTGGTGGGTGTTCGGTTCGGTAATAGATTGGTATGCGCACGCTGGAGCGAAATTTGTAATTATCAGCGGGAGAAAACCTACATAGTTTCGGGTAGAATTTATCTTTGGCAAGCAACCAAGGGGATGATGATTGATCAGCTTTGATAAATTCCGTAGATGGCCATGACGTGCATTACACCATTTCTACCTTGAAGCACTCTAGCCGCAAGGCAACTGCGCCCTCCGTGCTTTCTGTCATTGACTATAAAGAGGCACCCACAACAAACCCTCCCCTAATCGAACACGGACGGATCCCTTGCACCATGACTGCCATCCAAGCCGTCTTCATCCGCGGTTACGAGGAACGCACCTCACCCAAACCACACACCGTCTACCGGATCGACATTCAAGCACACGTTCGATCATGGCAAATGTGGAGACGGTACTCGGAGTTTGACGACCTGCACACGGAGATCACGAAAGCGGCTGGAGCAACCCCACCCGCGACCCTCCCGCCCAAACACAAATTCTCCATTCTCTGCTCACATACGGATACCAAGGTCCTCGAGGAACGACGCACGGGGTTGGAAGTATACCTGCGTGCCATCATCGGCGCGAAAGAGGACAAGTGGAGGGAGAGCTTTGCGTTCAAGGACTTTCTCGGCGTCCCTGTGGGGAGACACGGCGGCGTCCAGGGCGGTGCACCCACGCAATTTACATCGACGGCATGGCTGGACGAACATGCGGATCTCCAGGCGCGTCTGCGGGACGTCTGGGCCGATATCAATAAGCGCGATGCGCTCTCCGATCGCAGCGACGTCTCGGGGGCACACAAGAGCAACGTCGCGGCCAAGTCGAAGCTCGCAGGCGTCCTGGCGCGGATAGGCACCCTGGGGCGCGGGTTGCAGCAACTGGCCATCAGTGGGATGAGCGAGGGTGAGCTTCAGAGACGCACGGATATGGTCGCGCGCCTGCAGGACGACTGCGAGAAGCTCGGCAAAGTGGTTTCGGTGGCGAGGCAGACGAGTATGATGAGACCGAGTGGATCTACTGCACCGGCTCTTGAGACGGATCGACAGGCGTTAATGGGCAGTGTTGCGTCAAAACCGGCTAGGAGGGTGTTCGGTGCCCCACCACAGGAGACGGAAGCTACTCGTCCTTTGGACAACGTTGGATTGCTCACGATGCAGCAAACTCAGATCCACCAGCAGGACGACCAGCTGGCTCAACTAACTACTATTCTGCAGAGGCAAAGACAACTCGGGGAAGCTATCGGAAGCGAAATTTCTATGCAAATTGAGATGCTCGACGACCTCTCGAACGAAGTCGACCGAGTTGGCGGGAAATTGCACACCACCAACAAACAGCTGAACAAGTTGTCGTGAATGCATTTTTGTGGTATTTTTTTTTTGGGAGTGAAGAAAGTTGTATGGTACGTAGTTAAACTATAGGGTGTAGGATCTATCGTAATCTAGTGCGTGAAGATATATCAGCGAATTACACCTTCGCAAGAAGTTTGCCAAAGCCCTAACGTCTATTCAGCATCTTAGTAGAGTGTTAATGTTTTTGCAGACGTACCTCGAAAGATGCTATCATGATTCCACACGCAGGAGCAATCTTGGCTATGCGAGGAACGAGACCAACAAACAGGGCGGACGAGCCTTCCGTTCGGATAATTTGGAGCAGAAGCGGTATGGTTCGTGAAATACGGTGATTCGAGGACGACATGATAAGAGCTTGGCGTCGTGTTTTGAGTACGTCGAAAGGCGAGGTTATCAGGGCTGCCGAGGTTCCGCTGACGGCGCCACTGATGAAAGCAACCCAAGCACCTTCGTAACCGTTTTTCGAAAATGCTCGCTTCCAGGTCTCATAACTTGCCCAGTAGAAACCAGAGAACGGAACATCGCGCCACAAGGTTGGGCCCAGTCCACGCCATAAGCTGAGGGAACCCTTGTCGCGGACTAGGTTGCGGAAAGAAGTCAACACAGAGCGGAGCGTATGTGGATTATCTGGCGAGGGTGGTGTTGATTGCAGATTGGTGCGGACGAGTTCTAGGGGTGATGCGATGCTGGTGATAGCTGAACGAGCAACGATACCAGCAACTAGAGGGACAGCAGCTTGAGATGGTATTAGCGGTGGAAGGACGTTGTTTAGGAGATGGTCGTATGTGAGAATGTATGCCGTCGATGACGGAACACTAATTACACTGTAGGTGGAGTCAATTTGGATCAATGAGGACTTGCAAAGTGGAAGGCTTACAGTGTTGTCCCAACCCCTTTCCATAGCCCACGAGCCCCTTCGGCTCTCCAGACATGGCGCGTTGCATCGAAGAAGCCATTTACTCGCTCTGTTTTGAACATACCGCCTTCCCACAAACAAACGACCTCTGTCGGCAGGGACCTCACAGCAAAGGAGGACATGTTTCGAATACATGAAGCTGCATTTAAAGGTTGGCAACAGGTGTTATTAGGTGGACGAGGAAATAGCGGACGTGGCCTAGGGAGCTGCGTCTGCAGACGTGTTTTGACCAGGTCGAATGGCGTCACTGGAGGGATGTCAAATTTTCATCACAAAATAGACAAAAAAATACGGACTTGTCAACGCAGTAAGGGTCGAGCCAGTCGCTGCTGCGACGAGCTTCGCCTGGAAAACATCCATGCGGTGGTGGTCGGGGAAAGAAAACGGTCTGACCAATTTTTTTCCAAACGCGGTTTATCTGATAAACAGATCCGAAATGCCGGCGAAAGCCACCACGTGCCTGTACCCAACGAAAAATCCAATTCCCATCGTCTCTCACCTAAAACCAACAACCAAACCCACACGCTTATCCCTCCGTCAACGCTTTCCGTATTTTTAATATCTGTATTTCACACTCCTCCTTTTCTGTTTTAAATTCTTGTCCTTTGCCAGATTCCAACTCCAGAAAAAAATATTCTCTGACTTGTCCTATTTTTCTCCGTCTTCGTTCCGAAGAATTATCCATCTATCTCTGCGTAAAATACCACCATGAGCGCCACATCTACTCTGACTGGTCAAGCCCTCCAGGCTTCGAGAGCTGCGCTCTCGGCTGCGCTGGCCGATCAGACCATCTCCACCAATGACGAAGAGCTCCTGGAGGCCGGAGAGATCCAAGAAGTGGACATGCAAGCCCAGGCCGAAGGAATTAAAACTGTGTTTAGCGATCCCTCAAATTTCAATGTCAAGGTGTGTGGGGGCCACTCGTCTTGCGCGTTGATCTCACTCAAATTTGGTAGCATCCCCTCTACTCTCCCTGGACGCTCTGGTTCGATTCGCCTGCGACAAAAGGTCGCAACATGCCACAGACACCTGTGTCGGCATTCCCGCAGACCCCCATCCCTCAGACACCTGGTGTTGCAGCAGCACAAGGGTGGATGGAGGACATCAAACGGGTCATCAGTTTTGATAGCGTGGAGGAATTTTGGGGGTATGTGCTGCTACGATGGTTGACACAACAGACAGATGACATGATTTTTTAGGTTATACAACAATATCATACCGCCATCTCAACTGCCCCAGAAGGCAAATTATTACCTTTTCAAGGTCGGTGGCGTAGTGAGGGTCGGGTGCAAAAGGTTGACTATTTTTATTGCAGGAGGGAATTATTCCCGCATGGGAGGACGAAGCGAACAAGCATGGGGGAAAATGGAGTATCCAATTACCCAAAGACAAAAACCGAAGCAATGTAGACAAAATGTGGCTGTATACGGTGTGTTGTGCATAGCCCTGAGCTAATGAGTAGATTATTCAAGATTACTCACAGATGCTGGCTGCGATCGGGGAAACATTTGACCCGTCGCCGACGCTGACGGGTGGCAGTGGTTCTGCGTCGCTGATTACTGGGGTGATCGTGTCGACGCGGCCGCAGTTCTATCGGCTGTCGATCTGGACGCGACTTTCGCCGTCTGAAGAGGAGGGGCTTCGGGAAAGGATTGAGGGAGTTGGGAAGCATTTCAAGATGAGCGTGCTTGGGTATCCTGAGGGTGCGCGACTTGCCGGCCCTCTTGCGACCGAGGTTGAGTTCCTATCGCACAAAGACTCTGAGAAAAAGGGCAAGGCGAAGAAGTTGGTCGTGTAGTGCCCTGTTTGTACCTACTATATAACCCAGTCCTCTGCGTCCATTTGCTCCTCAAAATGCCCGTCCCTTCTTTCCTCACGTCCTTTGCCGACAAGGCTCAGTCTGCCCTCAATGCCTCCCCCCTCGCTGCCCATCTTCCCAGTGCCGTTGCTCGTCCATCAAGCCCTGATCCTTCCCCGCAGCCTACTGCAAATCAAGCTGCTGCACAGGGTGGAGCCAAATCCCATACTCTCGAGTCGCTCCAATACCAATTCCGCACACTCCAGCAGCAGTATTCGTATGTTTGCCTCTTGCATTTTCCTTATCAGCTCTAACTCGTACAATCTAGCACCACATCTCCCGTTCAGAAGATAATCACCGCCGAAAAAGGTGTGGCCATCGACTTTGATAGCGTTTCGCGCAATTCCAAGGCGCACAGCAAGGAATTGTACACCTGGGGTCAATCCGAGACCGACGATCTCAAGGATGGTGAGTTATCACAAATCCTACCAGATTTAACAATTCCTAACATCGATTTCGCAGTCACCGATCGCCTCGCATACCTCAATTTCGTCCAGGGTTCCCTTTCCGCTTCTCTGTCAGCAAAGTTGGATGCTGCTCGTGCGCCTTTCAAGGCTCTCCGTGATGCAGAAACCCAACTCCAGCCCCGCAGAAACATTCGTGCTGGTCTTCAACTTCAGATCACCCGTGTCGAAAACGAACAGAAGCCTGGTGACAGAAGGATCGCCGATCTGAGCGAACAACTTCGCCGGGCACAATCCGAAGATCAGCAACTCGAGCGTGAGGTTGAACTCTTGAAACGCAAAGCCGTTCGCGAGAGCGAGCAGATCAAATGGGATGCCATCAGAGAGGTAAACATATTTAATCTATTCGCAATTCACTCGACTAATTGCACCTTTTTGTAGTATGGCGAGAAACTCGTTCTATTGTCCCAAGCTGCCCCCCTTCTCATCTCGGCATTGCCCTCCGTTCCTCCCACACCGACAAGCCCTTATACTGGCGCCGAGGCGACTGGTCGGGTTCGCGCGTCCCTTCAGCGCGCTTTGGACAACTACAAGACTGGGCAAATCGATCTCGCACCTCAGCTCGCTGCCCCCGACCTAGGCAGGTCAGACACCCGTAGCTTCGGTGAAAGCCATGCCAGTGAACTTTCGAGCATTCATTCTGCTGAAGTATCTACCCGCCCTGTTGCTATATCTACTCCTCCCTCTGCCAGTTTCCCTCCTGTTGGCCCTACTCCAGCTGTTGGCCCCACTCCAGCTGTTGGCCCCACTCCAGCTGTTGGCCCTACTCCAGCTGCCGCCTCTCCATCAGTTCCACCCATCAACCCTAGTGCTTTGAATCAATCGCCTACTCTACTTCCCTCGCTTTCTCCCGCTCCCGCGCCTATCGCAAGTGGCGGTGCCTCACTGCCCGCTATTACGCCAACAATTGCGGAGACAGGTGTCCCCGTCTCTGCTGGCCCTGCAGGACCTGGACCAGCAAGTGGATCTCTGCATGATATCAAGGGCGCATCGGAAACTGCCGGCCCCCGCACAGACGGCCATCCCGCAAACGAAGGTCTGCTACCCGGTTATGCTCAACCAACACCCGTGGTTGCAGCAGCTGTCCCCGCCGTAAAGCATGAATCTGCCGAGGAAGAGAAGAAGCGACTTGCTGCGACTTATTCTCAGCAGTCCTCTGTTCCAGCACCTGCTCCTTCCACTTCTATTGCAACTCAACCTCCTCGCAACGAGACAGCCGAAGAGGAGAAGAAGAGGCTCGAGCGTGAAGAGCGAGAGAGGATTCTCCATGCTGATGCTCCCAGCGTCCCACCCAAGGACAAGGATGAGGACCTTCCCCCGTATCAAGAGCCAGGCTTCCAATGAGCTAAGTACCGAGAATTTTGAAGGAATTGCCTAAACTACAAATCTGAAAATGCGATATGCTCCTCTCTCGTGTAATTTACCAATCTTGTATGAATACGTATGAGCAATTTTAGGACTCTCAATGCTATATTTCATGATTAGTTTGATTGGAATACTGAAGCATTGTATGAATAGGTTCCTCCAAGAGCAATTCACGAAGCGTGTTCCAGACACGGATATCCTTTTACACCTTTGCGATTAATCTACGAGTCTCCTGGGGTGTGAAATGAAGAATGATGGAGAGAACTTTCACTAAGTTAGGCTGATAAATCACCGTTGTCAGAAGGATTACAATGAATGCAACACATGCCCACTTACTCTCATCTCCTTGTGCTCCAAGAATTGAAGGATGACGTTGCGAAGGTATTCCAGATTTACTTCCTCTTCATTCTTGTTGGAAGCCGCCGTGCTTGGAGTGGGAGATGACACTCGTGATGGAGACTCTGAAGAGACCCGAGGTTCCGCCGCACCGGTACCATTTCCTTCTTGCCGAGTCGTCCAGTAACCGACACCGGGATTGCGCTGTCGCTCCAACAAGGCTGCGGATGACTGAACTTTGCGCAGCTCCTCACGGAGGGTCTAAAAGGTGAAAAAAAGTCTTGCAGGGAGTTTAGACGGCGAGATGGCTGAACTAACCTTATTACTCTGTTTGATCTGAGCTTCACGCGCTTTGGTATCCTCGATTTGCTTCTCGAGCACAAGAATTTTTATTTTAGTTTCTTCGTCCTGCTCCACAGATGATTTCTTATACATATGCAATTCAGCACAACATAATGAAAATCAGGAGTTATTAATGGACCAACCTCTAGTTCCTGGATATGCGCGCGGAGGCGGGGCAGTTCTGAAGCCTGTAGATCAAGCGTTCTGGCTTTCTCTTCAGCTTGCATAAGCTGCTCTTTGAGGCCGGCCACAATATTCTCGTCATCCTGACGTGTCTTCGTCGCAGAACCAAGCACTTTTTTGAGGTCGTCCAGATCCTTGACTTTCTCCTTGAGCTTTCGACTCCAGTCCGCCTCGCTGTCATAACGTTCTTTCTCCAGGATAGAAACATTCCTCCTCATCTCCGCAAGCCTGGCTTCATACTTGGCTTCTGTAGCAGAAACCATTCGAGCAACTTCATCTGGAGACGTGACGGTATCTCGGAAGCGACTTTCCTGCTCGCGCACCAACTCTGCGCACTCCTCTTTTAATAACGCAAGCCGGTCGTTGGATTCCCGCAGCTGGAATTGAAGCTCAGCGTTCTGGTGCTGTAGAGATTCGAGATGTGTTTGCGAAGACTCGACTTCAGCTTGACGTAGCTGAAGTTGGTCGAAGAATATGTTCTTATCCCTCGTAACATTGTTTAGCGAGTTCTCAAGAGTCGTGATTTGAGAACTCTTTGCGCTGAGTTCTTTTGTGTGGGAAGTCTAAAAAAATATTTTGTAAGACCACGACCTTCATCATGAGGAAATGGAGCCAACCTTCAACGAGGCGATATCCAATTCAAATTGTCCTCGCAGAGCAGCCACTTCTTGTTCATAGCGCTCTCGCATATTGGCGATATCCCTTCCAAACTGTGCCTTCAAATTGGAGGTCGTTTTCTCATGCGTCGCGGTCAAAGACTCCAACTCATGCTGGAAATTAGCCCTTTCAGCCAGCTCCTTGCTCTTGTCGTCTTTTTCCCGCTCTTTGAAGGAGAGCAAGTCTCTCAACGCGTCTTCTTTCTCCTTCTCCGCTTTGACGAGCTTCTGCCTCACGGTTTTTAACAGACTGATGGCTTTCACCCGCTTTTCTTCCTCCTCTTTTGCCGTATTTTTGGAACTCTCGATATCCTTTTGGAGGCGAACAATATCATCCTTGAATTTTTCAACAGTGCCTTCCGCGTTTGAAGTGGCCCTTTGTGCTGCCTGGAAAAGAGCTTCGGTTTCATCGAGTTGCGTCTTCAGCTTCTTGACTTCCTCGGACCGTGAAAGTGCTTCCAGCTCGTGAGTATCTCGAATTTTTTCCATGCGGTCTTCTTGCACTGAATCAAGGCATTGGGAATAGGTCGACTGAACATAGCAAGTTTCTTACATTCCAACTTTTGGTTGAGGCGTTTGACTTCGCCTTGAAAAACCTTGAATGAGATAATTAGCAAAAACGGGGGTCGAATATATACTAAATCTTACTTGATCTTTCGTTTTGAGCTCGGTGAAAAATTCACGAAGAGCGGTTGAATCATTTATGCTTTCCAAGGGCGACACTTCACGCAGAATTGCGTCAGCAGCTGATTTCTCAGCTTGAAGGCGCTTGAAAGAGGTCGAAACATCTGCAGAGAGTTGAGTAACTTGAAGCAGTCTATAGTATCAGGACTGCGTATACCAGTAAACCTTTGCTCTACCTGCTTTAGCCTTGCTTGCAAAACCTCGATTTCCGCACGTTGGTCGACGGTTGGCGAAACAGTAGCAGGGGGCTGCGGAGAAGGCCGAGGATCCTCCTCTTCTTTAACTGGGGGGTTGCTTTCCAATATGGGAGGCGTGTCAGGAATGGGGGAATCGGGAAATTCCTCTGGTTGGGCTGTAATGCCTTCTGTGGGAACTGCCTCAACAGCCTCCTTGTCGATGGGCTCTTGAACGATGGGGCTGGAAAGATTGTCGTGTTTTATATCCTGGATCTCGACTTGCTGCACAGGCTCAGATTCTTCCACTTGAGATTTCTGGGGTATTCTCGTTGTATCATCATCATCATCCCGAGAAGGATTTGTTTCGGCGACTGGATCTTGGAAGCTGAGAGGACTCGTTTCGATGGAGGTTTCAATGCCGAGTGGATCTTCCTTAAGAGGAGAGTCCAGGACTGGGGTGGTCTCTGTGTCTTTCAACGAGAAGTCCGTGGGTTGCTCCAATTGGCTGCCATTTTCTGTTGCAGGTAGCACGACTGGGGAGGCAGGGAGCGGGGTAGAACATGGCGATCCTTCGACGCGTTTCAATGGATTCCTGCTCATTGGTGAGGGCGAAGCTATTCGGCTCGAGTGCTTGGGTGTTGAAGTGCTAGGACTGCCAGAGGCTTCTCCGACAGCAAGCGTGGCGCGCCGCAAACGTTCCTCTAAATTGGACTTGCGAGGAGCGCCTTGTGGAGGAGATGGGGTACTCGATGCTCTGGGAGACTCTACAGAGGATCCTGGACGCTGAGAAACGAAGGATTTACGGAGAGAGGAAAGGGCAGACTCTGCGAGCTGACCGGAAGACAAAGGGGACGCTGATCTCGCTTGCATGTCAAGTGACTGGCGGGGAGGCAGCTCGGAATGGTGCTCCCCATCTAAAACTCGGATAGGCTGCTGCGCCAGCTGCTCTACTGCGCTTCGGAGCTGGCTGAACATTGTTGTGCTGGAGAACGACCGACGCGGTTGTTGGCAGTCCCACTCTTCTCACGGTCCTCAGTACAATTTACGTTATTCCAAGTGAGTGATAATTTACACTAAGATGAGAAGCCCTCTCCTGGATCCACCTCCTTCCCTTTGCCATTGGTTGCGGCACTCGGAATTATTGGAATTATTGGAGCCGTTGTTGGCGGTGACGACGACGCCTCAACACCGTTTGGCTGCAGTGTCGTTGGCCCAGGGGCACTTGTTAACTGCCAAGCAGGTATTGAAGGTCTTCCTAAGAGTGGCAACGGCGAAGAGGGCGTGCTGGAGACCGTTGGACCACGGCTAAGCAAGAGAGCTTTGAGAGACTTTAATTCTTGTTGCAACTCCGCCAGAGATTGGTTTTGTGATTCTTTGTTCTTTTCAATCATCTACATGGCCGCATAAATAACAGACATAATTCAGAGGAACTGAAGGTGAATTACCTTGGGCAGCATTTCGCGAACGTTCGTCACCTCTTCACGGATTTCGCGCATCTCGTCTCGGGTTCTCGCTTCACCATCCCGAAGCTCGGCCACGACCGTCTGGACGTCTTCAGTGGTTTGGTCGATGCGTTCCTTTTGTTCTTCAACAGCGGCGCGCACAGCCGCAGTTTCATGCTGTATTTCTTTCAGTAGTGCCTCAGCAGCGTCAAATTGGGCATTGAGCGCATCGCGATCTTCTTCATACGCGGTGGAGGTTGGGGGTTCCAGGTGAGGAAGAAGATATTTCTGTGACCTATGTAAATACGACTTCAAATCGAAAAATAGTTCCTTACTTTAAACAACGTTATCGCGCTATAGGTAACGGCGCCGGAGACGACTGCAGTGATCTATTCCCCATGAAATAAGCATGTGTTTGCGGCCTCTGGACTGGGCCGCTCACAAAGTAGTCCCTCCAGTCCCAGCGCTGGGCTCCAGGCATCGGTGCGACAGCATATTGGTTTGGGCCATATGGTGTGGAATAATGAGCTTGTACAGACTGACTTGCACTAGCAGCAGAGGCCTGTTTGAGAGCGATATCAATTTCCGGTGGTGTAAGGCCTTTTGCCTCGAGAAATTGAATTCTTTGTGTGACAGGAGATGCTTGGGTCTACACAGGATGATCTCAGTCAGAATCTTGCACAAAAATGCGTATGCCCGACCTTAGGGTCAGCGAGAAAAGCAACAGCGTTACTGATGAGTTCGTGTCGGTCTGGAGTCGACATAGCCGGAAGGAAGGAAGGGAGGGTAACCCTAACCATACCTTGGGTGTTCCCTATGAGCCGGGATTTGCCGACAGCTCAAAATTTGCCAAACACCGACTGGTACTCTCAGTCGACAAAATGTTCCAGCTCACCTCGTGCAGAGCTGTTCCCCGCGCCCTACTCTCAGCGCGTTGTATGTTCCTTCATTTTGCTTACCCGTGTTTTTTTCTCCTAATAATTCCCCAGCTTCACTCCTTGCCACCTATAGGCACCAGGTGCCGCTCAACTCCCCAATACTCTTGTCAGGTGGGTCGGGAAGTGTTCCTTCAAGAGAAAATACCTTCTTACATCCTCCCAGTCGCGAAAAGAGGATATGCCGAGCAATTCTCGCGTAACAAACCTCACATGAACATCGGAACTATTGGTCTGTTCATTCCCAACGGCGTCATACCTGCTCCCTGAAGTTGCTATCCCACTAGGCCATGTTGACCACGGAAAGACTACACTGACTGCTGCCATTACCAAAGTTCTCTCGAGCCTTGGCGGTGCCAAATTTACCGACTACAACCAAATTGACAAGGCCCCCGAAGAAAAGGCCCGTGGAATTACCATCAACTCGTCTCACGTCGAATACGAAACAGCCACTCGCCATTACGGGCATATAGACTGCCCTGGACATGCTGATTGTGAGCTGTACCCGTCCTTATTGTCCTAGCTTGTGTTTAATGCCAGCGCAGACATCAAAAATATGATTACCGGAGCCGCTCAAATGGACGGTGCAATTATCGTGGTGTCAGCTATGGACGGTCAGATGCCTCAAACTCGTGAACATCTTCTCCTCGCTCGTCAAGTCGGGATTAAACGCTTGGTCGTCTTCATCAATAAGGTTGACCAAATCTCGGACCCGGAAATGCTGGAACTTGTCGACATGGAAATGCGTGAACTCTTGTCTGCTTATAACTTTGATGGCGAAAACACACCCATCATCATGGGTTCTGCTTTGGCCGCTCTTGAGGGACGTGACAACAAAATCGGTGAAGAGAAAATCATGGAGTTGACCAAGGCTTGCGATGAATGGCTTGAACTTCCTATTCGTATGATTAACTATGTTCTCTGACGGAGCCTGGAGGTCTGAACTTATTTCTCTGTAGGTGATCTGGAGAAACCGTTCTTGATGCCCGTTGAAGGTTAGCCATTCTCTCGGTGCTGATGCCGGGTTACTCATCGTAGGTTAGATGTATTCTCTATTTCTGGCCGCGGAACTGTCGCAACCGGACGCGTAAATATTTGCTCTGAACCCGTTACTAACTCCAACTTATACCTATCCTTCATTTTAGGTTGAACGTGGTATCGCCAACAAGGGAACTGATGTTGAAATCGTGGGGTTCGGTGCTCCTCTCAAGACCACCCTTACTGGCATTGGTGGGTGAATATCAAAATTTATCTCCCTTTCTGATCCCTTAATTTCACACAGAGATGTTTCACAAGGAGCTTGATCGTGTACGGGTTTCCTCTTGGTAATAGATTTAGCTCATTCATTCCTTTAGGCTGAAGCCGGTGACAACATGGGAGCCCTTCTGCGTGGAATTAAGCGTGAACAGATCCGCCGCGGTCAAGTTCTTGCCCTCCCTGGCAGTATCAAAGCCGTGAAGAAGTTTAAGGCTCAACTCTACGTACGTCTATACTCATAATAATAAATTTTGGTGCCAATATAACACCCACTAGATCCTCACCAAGGATGAAGGTTTGCTGGCGTTCTCGCATTTGATTGCTTAATTCTGATAAGCTATGCAGGTGGACGTTACACACCCTTCATGGCTAACTACAGACCACAATGCTTCATTCGCACCGCCGATATCACTGCTTCGCTGACGTTCCCTGAGGGTACACCTGATGCCGCTGAGAAGATGGTAACTTATTTGCTTCCTATTATCTACCTCCGCTCATAAAAGTGCAGGTCATGCCTGGTGACAACGTCGAGATGGTCTGTTCTCTCGTATTCGACGTCGCTCTTGAAGTTGGTACCCGGTGCGTCTTCATTGTTTCGTTCCTATTTTGTACAACTCACTCATTCTTGCTAGATTCACCCTCCGTGAGGCCAACAAGACTAGTAAGCATTTTCATCTAGGCCCTGCCAGATGCTAATAAAACTTCAGTTGGAACCGGTCTTGTGACAGAGGTCCTCGAATACGCCTAAACAATGGAGATCTGGCTACTGGATCCTCGCTCGCTCGAATCCCCACTCCTTTACCTTAGCTGGTGTCATGTGGTTTGGCTCCTAACTGCACATTTTTAATAGTTATTGATAGTCATAACTGAGAGGTGACGTTAATTATTAGCCTCATGTATTTATTAAGCATGTCCCCGAATCCAACGCCAACGTTATTGCAAGGACGCAGTGGTAACGGTAATATTTATGGCTGAATATGTGACATAATAACTCGGGTCGAAAAGCTGGCCTGGATCTTCAAGTTGCCACAACCTGTGAGCTCAGGAAAAAAGGTGAAGAAAATGAATTAGGTATGTAAAAGAGATATCCGTGGTAGGAAAGGTAAGGAAGTGGGAATGGCGCTGAACTATGTAAGATGTTGGTTTCGATGTTGTCGCTGTGATGTTGTGATTCATTCCAATTTCTCGCAGTATCGAAGGCTGAAGTTATGTACACAGACAAAAGATACTAAAGCAGCCGGCCCGTAATTCGCGGGTCCGTGAGTTTACGGGGCATGCGTCTACGGTCTACCAATGGTCATAAGTAGGTCAAGGCGGAGCGCAGCTGCTGTAAGAAAATATATCTGGAGCGAAACAAGTAAACACGAGGAATACACTTGTGGTCATGTGGATGTGCCGCTCGAAATGGGGAGCAGACCGTGGAGTACTTGTGGACATATAGGAGGCGGATCGCCGAAATGGGAAATAACACGAAAAAAATCTTTTTGGAGCCTGAACTCATCCCGTCCCGTCATCTTCCCTCTAGCTTCCCTCTGTCTCTATACACCCTTCAATCAGAATGCAGACCAGCCTTCGTGCAGTGTTCCGTTCGAGACCCGTCACTTCTCCGTTCCGACGGCGAGGAGTACAATCCTCGCAAGTAATGCGCGCAGGTTCACTGCACTTCCGCGCCCTACACAGTTCGTCCTATGAGTCGTGTCACAAAAAGCCTTACGTTAACTCTATGGGCATCGATAGCCAAAAAGTACACGGAGGAGCATGAACTCGTCAACTTCGATGACGCGACTGGAGTCGGAATCGTTTCAATCACAAACCATGCTCAGTCTGTATTAGGAGATGTCGTGTTTGTTGAACTGCCGGCTGTGGGGACCACCTTCAACCAAGGAGGCGAGTGCCTTCACCCAAACTATGAAGTTTTAACTAACGGAACACAAATACACAATTTTTAGACCAGATTGGGGCTGTTGAGAGTGTTAAAGCCGCGTCTGACATCGTGAGCGCAGACATGATTCTGCCCGTCTTTGCATAATTAAATGTTTTCACTTCAGTATGCTCCTGTCTCCGGCACAGTTGAAGCTATCAATGAAGCCCTGTCGGATCAACCAGGCCTCCTCAATAAATCGGCCGAGGATAAAGGTGAGCGTGGTAGGCCTGTTATCGAGGCTTGTGATATTTAACATCTTTAGGATGGCTTTGTAAAATCAAACTTTCCGACCCCGCAGAGGTGAGTTATTCTGAGCTCTTTCCTTGAGGACACCAACATTGAGGGTGTTGCAGCTCGACAAACTGCTGACTTGGGAGGACTACAAGAAGACCTATGTTGCGTAATTCTTGCAGCACCATGGGCAGAGGTGTGGGCAATGAAGTTGAATATTTAATGATAGAGTCTATTGCATTTAGAGATGGTTTATAGAATGCCTCGGGTATGACAATCACGGGGGAGTTGACGGTTGTGATTCGTATTGGTACTTCTCGCCGCGAGCCTCCATTCTTTCTTTGGCTTCTTGAAGTGCCCACGTTTGCACACTATCCCAGAAATTGTTCGTGAATAAAAGGTTTGGATATAATGATGACTTGGTAGCACACCTGGTGTCAGGTTTGTAGTACAGCATAACCGAAGCAAATGCCATGGTGCCAAACATTCCGATATACCACATATTCTCCCAATCCTCTTTTACCCTCTTCTGCCCCGGGGGTGGTGGCTAAAGCAGCAGAGTGACAGTTAGAGGGTGGGCATATATCGACACTTCTGTCCTTACCTTCTCCCCGAAGAGCCAGCCAGAAGGTTCGTTGAAATGAGGTGCCTCATGGGATGCAAAACGTTTGCATTGTAGACGCGACGAGCTGGCACGGAGTCCTCGGGCCAGAGTCGATGAGGATAACATGACTTGGGATGAGAATAGAAAGGTGCAATGAATGCTAATGAATGTCGCCGCAAACGAAGATGCCTCGAAATTCGCACATTCCAAACGTTATTGCCAAACAAGGCCACATCAGGCCACTTATGAACAAGCCTTCGAAGAGAATCAAAGTATGAGAACCCAACATGGCATATAACATTATAAACAAGCAAGGTCCTACAAGGTCCTTTATATATCCCTTGATAAAATCTCGTAATCGGGGAGTTCAAACTCCAATTCTAGTCCTTCTGGGTTGAGCTCTTCACCCTCCTCCACATATTCAGGGGATGTAGGATCAAGCGTAAAGCTTTACAACAACGAATCAATCATTATCTATATGAAATGAAAAATGAAAGAAAAAAAACGCACCCAATCGCTTTGTAGAACGCCGTCGCCTTCGTGTTTACTAGAAGAATTATTCCGGCGTGTTTTGCAGAACATAAAATTAAGCAAACCTTTCAGGACGGTCAGCATAATCTTCTCCATGTCATATGCGTTTCCGATTTTCGCGAGTTCCTTCAACAATTCTTTGCCTAAACCCATACCTTGGGCTGCTTTTGTTACCTGAATATCATAACTTTGTAGGCATCAGAACGTTGTCAGAAAGTAGTAATATACGGGAAAGACTGTATGAATCGCTTGCCAGTATACGACGGCTTCTTCATCCTCTACTTCAAAGCGAAGCATGGCGAACGCCAAGAGTGTGTCAGTGTCGGCTTCCTGGATGAGGATAAACCGAGACAGAAAATGGAATAATTCTTTCCGTTTTTCTTCTGGGTCCCAGCCGAACGATGAGGATTTATAACTAGTATGAGATGAGATGGGCCACACCCGCCGTCCACTATTTCAGACGAAAGTTCACGCACAAATCGTACATGTTGGCTTCGAACACCGCCCATATCGACTCTCGTTGGGTCTTCTTCAGGTAAGTGGAGTGCAAGACTTTCACTTTACAGGACCGACTAAAGGACGAATCAGTAGTATAGGGTTCAGAATAACCTGATCAATACGCACTTTGAAGGGAGCTCATAACTTGAGCTGACCACCTTGGCGAGCTGAGCGGAGGACGCCTGGACGCGTCGAGAATGAATAAACGCGTTTGAAGTGTAATCGGCATGACCTACTTACTTTGTTGGCAAGCTTTACCGCCTTTGAAGTCTTCATGCAGTTGGCGAAGTGTAGTAAGTTGCAAAGGAAAGAATGGATCCATTCTCCTTATAGTATTTCTAATTTTGGCACAATTCATTGCTTGATCACTTTCTGGGGCCATCGGTTTTTCATCTCCCAACTTTTTCTGTCCTGGCAATATGAAGCTCGACGCTACAGATCTCAGATATGTTACATCTGACGAGTTCCGTGTTCTGACGGCCGTGGGTCTGTTCCGTGTTTCAATTCTGGGGTGCTCGATTTATCAGTCTGTTTTCTAGGTAGAAATGGGCTCCAAAAATCATGAGGTCGTCCCTCTCTCCCTCATCGTCCAGATATCTGGATTGCGGAACGGGGGCGTCAATAAACTTGTCGGATCTCTGGCAAAGCGTAATCTGATCTCAAAGGTCCAAAATTCAAAATGTAATGCAACCACAAATCATTCACCAATACCAAACTAACTAAAGTTTGAATCTGCAGATGATGGATACCGCTTGACATACGGAGGATACGACTACCTTGCCATGCGTGCCTTGTCTAAAAGGGATTCAATGCACTCCGTGGGCAACCAAATTGGTGTTGGAAAAGAATCAGGCATGCACAATAACTAGTTTGAAATTCCACCAACTCAAACCTGTTTTAGACATCTACATCGTGGCCGATACGGATGGCAAGGAAATGGTTCTGAAACTTCACCGGTTAGCGCTCAATCTTGTCTTTGGTTTTCCTCAAAATTTGACGAGATCCAACCAGTCTCGGCCGCGTATCATTTCGAGCGATCAAGGAGAAGAGAGATTACCTTGGGAAGCGGAAGTCTGCATCGTGGATGTATATGTCGCGCCTAGCTGCCCAGAAAGAATGGGCTTTTATGAAAGTGGGTATCCTCTGCCATTTTAGCCTATTTTTCCTAACGACCGCTATAGATCTTGCATGAACACGGCTTTCCTGTTCCTCGTCCCATCGATCAAGCTAGACACTGCATCCTGATGGGATTCATCGATGCATACCCATTGTAGGGCATTTATCTTTCCGTTATGCCTTTGCAGCGGTCTTATATTGGCTTAGGCGCCAGGTATCAGAAGTTGAGAACCCTGGGAAGCTCTATTCGAGCTTGATGGATATCATCGTTCGATTCGCCCAAGCAGGACTAATACACGGAGACTATAACGAATTCAATATCCTTATACATCGAGAAACTGGCGAACCTATCGTTATTGATTTCCCTCAGATGGTCAGCACATCGCACGAGAACGCCGAATGGTACGTCCGAATCCGTCTCATTCTTCCTTGAACACATCCTAACCATAGCCTTTAAGGTACTTCAATCGGGATGTAGAATGTATCAGGACTTTCTTCAAACGACGGTTCCGCTACGAGAGCGCTCTTTACCCACGGTTCAGAAAAACGGTCGAGGAATCCGGAAAAGAAGCGGGCTTTAAGTTAGATGTTATGGTTGAAGCCAGTGGCTTCGGTCGCAAGGAGATGAAGGTTCTTGAAGAGGTGATCTCGGTCTCTTGTTGGTAAATTACCCTCTAACTTTATTTCATAGTATATGGACGCTGTCAAGGAAGAAGGAGCCCACGATTCCGAAGAATTTAGTGAAGACGAGAGTGATGCAGATGAAAGTGACGCAAATGAAGATCAAGAAGCCGGTTCTCCGGGCCTGGAGGATTCTGGAGCTAAACCAGCCCAGGACGAGGAAATGACAGATGCTCCCATAATTCAATCAGAAGAGGCCACATTCCATCCCGAAAATCTCAATACACTGGTGTCTGCAGTGCCGCCTCCACCGACTATAGATCCAAGCGAACTGAAATTTGAGTCACTCGAAATATCCGACCTCTCAGATAATAGGCTGTCCAGATCTCCACCCCAATCTCGGCGAGAAGAATTACGCGAAAAGAGCGAGGACGAAAGTGACATTCCCTCGGAAAGCAAAGGCGACATCAAATCTATAGTCTCATCGGATTTAATGAAGAAACGCGCCCAGCAGCAACGCAAATATCACTCCAAGCGATCAACGCGTCATGCCGGACGTGCGCAGGGAAGCAAAGCGAAACAAGACAAGAGAGTGAAGCTGACAGATCATGCCGGGGTATGGAGTTAGATATTTTTTTACATCTTTTATGTATTTCTTGTCAGGTACCTAAGTGCCATCATTGGAGTTCTATTTTCTGATCGGTCCGGCGAGAACAAGTCACACGCCTTCCTGTTGACCTACTCCCATCTGCCCCTTCGCGATACTGTCTCCTACGGACCTACTCTCTTATTCTTGTCAGCATGGATAAAACAGATCTTGAAACTTATCAAGTCCAACTTTCACAAGTTGAGTTAGCGCTCTCCGCAGACCCTACCAACACCGAGCTCGCTTCTCTCCGGGACGAACTGAAAGAGCTCATTGAACTCTCCCAAGCAGCCATCGCTCAGGCCGAGGCCGCATCCTCGTCTAAGTCGGAAAATCGCAAGAATGCCAATGCCACACCGTCTCATGCATGGTCTGCCGGCGACGAATGTTTAGCCAAATACTCAGGAGACGGCAGCTGGTACCCGGCACGGATTACTTCTATCGGCGGGGCTGTGGAAAATCGCGTGTACAGTATCGTATTCAAGGGCTACAATACCACGGAACTGGCGAAGGGAAACGAGATCAAGCCACTTCCCGCCAACTATGCCAACACGACAGCACCTTCAGCAAATAAGCGGAAATTGACCAAGGCGGAAGAAGATGAGAAAGAGAGGAAAAAGAAGAAGAACGAGAAGAAACTAGAGGTCAAGGCTGCCAAAGCGAAAGAACAGACGCAAAAGCAAGCGTCATGGCAGAAATTCGCCAAAAAATCTGAAAAGAAGGGCGTTCATATAGCTGGTGTTTCTGGGACGAGCATTTTCAAGACACCAGACAACCCTCTGGGAAAAGGTTCTCTTTAAATTCTCTCCATCCTTTACACCCGATTGCTGATAAGGACCCGTAACTTAGTTGGTGTTACTGGAAGCGGCAAGGGTATGACAGAGGTAGCTGGCAAGATCAAGCACAAGTTTGAGGTCAGAGACGAGGACGGCCAATAGAGATGTGAGTCTTTATTATATCCTGGCCTTTGTGAACGTTTGGCTGACTTGCCGTCCTAGGTGTAAATTTCGGACTCTTGTTACCTTGCTTGTATGATGATAATAACTCTACCCCCCCGAAACCCGGGCGTATACCTCCTCGGGGGCTGGGCGACAGAATGAGTGGCTTCATTATTTGGTCATGTCGCTCAGTCAAGTCCTCATTTCTAACTTTTCTTCTTCTCTTCCGGCGTCTACTTGGTGACAAGGACGTGGAGCTAGAGACAATCTTATGAGCAGAATGTTGCAACGCACGATCCCCGTTGAGTACCACTTAGTTACCTATTTGCCAGGTATATACGCTGATGATCAACGCATTTGTCTTCGCAATTGACTGCACCCGTTCGCTGAGGATTCTAACGATGATGTAAGTTCCACCGATCCTCCTGACGATATACTGCGGGACACAGATTTTGGGAAACAATATTGTACACCGTTTGGATTTTCTCCCAAAAAAGAAGACTACAAACATTAATATAGCACAATGGGAATTCGGAAAAGAATTTGTTTAGCCGATCTTAGTCATTCGACCTCGCTCATGGCAAAGCACTTTCCAGAACCTTTTGAAGATCGCCGTTCTGAAATATAAAAATTGAGATGAGCACAGATAATTTTTTAGGCTTTGGATCGGTCGGAAACTTACGGCGCGTTGGAGTTCCAATAATTTGAGTTTTGAGACGGAAGCGTCGTGTTGAAGACCTGCGACCATGCTCTTTCAGGGCCAGAAAATTAGGTTCCATTTGATATGCGGCACACGAGGGGGGAATTTACCTTTGCAGTCTTGGAATTCAACCCTTTAAACGGGTCAAGCTCAGAATCGAGGACTGGCGTGTACCCTAAACTAAAAGTGCATCAGCCGGAACTTCGAGACAGCGACAAGAAATGGAAAAAGCCCTACTCATGGAGCTGCGCATGAAGGCGATCAATATGGGCCTCTAGGCTCGCCATATATATGGTACGCCGTTGAGGCGCTCCCAGTGTCGAACTATTAATGGATTCACAGTGTGTTTAAAGGTGTAGAAAATTAACTTACAGCTCATACGCGCTGAAGATAAATTTCTCGAGCGCGTGGTTCCAGATTTTTCGGCGCTTGACTTCGTCTTTCTTGGCCAAGAGACGGGCGTAAGGGTGCGCGATCTGGATTTGCCTGGATGATGCTGGGCTCCTAGGGGGACGTGGTTTCGAAAGCCGCGGCGTGGGAGGGCAAGTGTATGTTGGTATTGTCGATTGGTATTGGGGAGGGAAGTAGGGGTAAGGAGTATTGTAGTAATAGGTGGGTGAAGGGTTCATGGCGAAGTCACTTGGACCACATATTGAGGAGAGATAAGTTTTATAGGACTCGGTGATAGATCTGAGAGTACGTATGGCTGTCACTACTCGATCCGCGCTCGCAGATTCAGACAGATCTGGGGCATCTCTAAAAAGCAACTCTCTCTCCTCTCCCCGGCACTTCCTGCGTTGAAACCGTGGGAATCTGCCCCGCCAATCTCCAAACAGAAGGTTCCTCTCCTTTTCCAGATGTCTCTTCAGATCTTAAATACCCCAACTATCTTTGTCTCCACAAAAAAAAAATGGACTCCTTCTCCCTCCACTACGACTATACCGACTCCAGCAATGTAAGGCTCCCGTGATGTTGTATTTTTCTCTCATTTACCTCTAATCCCCAGTACACCTCCAATATATACACCGCTCCGCCCATTCCCCATCCTTCTCAACCTCCCCTTCAGTTGTACGCGCCAGTCCCACTCCCGGGACAGACCGCGTTGTTATATTCCGAGCCGGAGCCTATTCATCCTTACGGAGGACAAAGCCCCGATGCCCAATACTACGAGGAATCGCTACCTGAATTTATCCCTTTGGGCCCATACAATCTTCCAGACCCTTCTCTCGACATTAATTATATGCCAAACGGCCCTCACCAAGTAACGTTCCCCACCCCCAGCGAACTTTTGGCTGAGCTCGCTGCCAAGGGTTTGCCCGCTACAAGCGACGATTTCGCAGACGACATGCGCTCGGAATCAGCCAGTAAGGCACGCAGACGCGCGATGGCCAAGAGCATTGGATTTGTTCCTACCGACCCGTAAGCCCAAGCCTTTTATTGGAAATACTATCTAATGACGGAAATTCCCTAGGGATACGATTTCATCTCACGACAAGAAGAGGCATTACTTGGAATGCCTCGAACAATATGTCTTATACCTACACCAACAGATTGAATCCGTGGTCGGCGCAAAACCCTCTCCCTTGGTTCGAACGCCGTCCTATCCCGGCCTCACCAGCAGGTCAATCAGGGTCAGTGATCCTTGTTCTTGTCGATTCAATCTCTTCACATTTTTGCCTCCAGACCTTGCTCGTTCATATGGAGCATCAGACACGACGACTAAACATCAATACCCTTTCTGAAGAACAACGAGTGCGCTTAAATATGGTTCATTCACGCTACGTTACAATTCACTAACTTGCTCGCCCTGCAGTTTCTGAGCCTACGTGACCAAGTCATGCAGCGCGGGGGTTGTGCAGACCAATCACTCTCTTAATCGTAACACATCAGTTTCTTGTTATCTCATTCCTCCGTGTCCAACCTTTAGTGGTCGTGTAATAAATACTCTCCCGATGAGATGTTGAAGATTGATTAAGGACGTGAAATAGACGCGCTGCTTATGTCATGATCAGGTACGTTCCTAATACGGAACGGAAAAACGCACCGTTCATCCGCTGTGCTCGAATCGTGAACTCATCTGTACGTGTTCGCCCAAACTACCACATCAAACTTTCTTCTTCTCATCCCCGAAGTCCGATTCTTCAAGATTCTTTAACCCGCATTGTTACTGTGTTTGGCACTGCGAAGATGTATCTTACCGACTTGACAAGGAACTCGTTCCAAAGTGGTATTTCCGCGACCAAGGTGCCTATCACTCCCACACTTCTTGACGAGGTGTGCTGAAATAGTAATCAGTGGTTAGGGCTTTGTAAACTCTTGTTGTCGAAAATGCCAGCTCTTTCACTGGAGGGATCGGGGAAGGTCGCAACCAACCTCAGCAGTGTGTCTCCCATCTCGTTCGAACCATCGTGAAGCTGTACAATAACGTCTGATCCGTGTCAGACTCTGTCCTCGTGCTCTACCGTTCCTACCCAGGAGATCCGGGTCTCCAAGACTACTTGAAGGCCGCAATCCAAGATGGAATATTGCCAGTTTCAACTTTCGTTGCAACTTTGCTTCAAGCCGCTCGTTCATCAGATTTGCACAACCCAGCTACTCTCGATTCCTTGTGTCGTATCGCTTTAGATGCACACTATTCCTCCGGACAACCACCCATCGGCTCTATTGTCCCATTTTCTGAACCCTCAAATGTCATTCTCGGGACAGTCCAGGACGGCCTGGCGTTGCTTCGGACAGCCTACACTCTTCCTATCTCGCACTTCCATCAACTCACAGCATCGGTATCCGAACTGGTCATCCTTCTCTTTTCCTGTGTTTCCGATCTGTCCCAGCTCTCAACTGCTCAAGCCATGGTGTATTTTGAGGATGTGAACTACCTGTTGACAAATTACCGCTTGACGGCTGATGTCCGTCAGGTGCTGGACACCTTCCTCGTGTCCCTCACTCTTCTAATCGGAGACGATGCAAAGGCTGCACGCGAGGCGCAGATGTCACACACCATCCAATTCTCTTTGAGCAAAGGCGATATACTGGGACCCAGCTCGGATACAGACATAATATCCCTGGGGCTCTTACTTAACCACTTGGTAACCAAGCTCTTCTCGCTTCTTCCGCTTTTCTTGACCTACCCTCTTTTTTTTTTCCCTTAAGGTTACGTACAGAGCGCACAGTTTTGGCGCGGGGGACACCACGAAAGCTGTGGCGTTGCTCGTCTCCAGCTTCCGCTGGTCATCTTGGACGCCAACCGTGTATTATACCCAGCTGCTGCTGTCTGCCTTCACATGTCTATCTCAGAGCGGCAACAACTCGAGGTTATGGAAGGCTTTCATAGTTGGCCGTGTGGGTGTTCTTGCTTCTACGAATTTGCATATTCAAACTTTGTATCCTCTAGCTCCCTATTCTACTTGCCAAATTTGCAGAGGTTGTCACAGCTGATAAGGCGACGAATACAGACCTCGTACGTTTTTGTCTCGTCCTTTTCCTTCATTGATGTTTACTCATCTCGCCGCAGAATGGAGCACTCCACGCGGGCCTGACAGCGGTATTTCGGAGGCCTGATATCATTGTCCAAGGCGATCATGTGCTTTCAAGAGACGCCATCCTTGATTCGTCACTTGACGAAGATATGTAGGTCCTTCTTGATACAAAGGTTTTACAAGCATTCAAATCATCTCATAGTTCTCGCTCATTCTCTCGGGAATTTCTACAGCAGCTCGTGAAGCAGAATCTCGTCATCCAGCAACTTGCCGCACAACTCGACCCACTGGTCTTCAACGACAATCCACCAAAATGGCATGCAGAGGCCCACGACGTGGGCCTTGAGCTGGCCGTAAGTGGATTCACGGTCTTGTTTCCGTGAGCTAACGCATTTTCTTTCTCATTCTATCAAGGCCTATTTGGAAGCTAAACTAATGCAAGACAGCAGTGTCGGTGATGCCAGAGTATGGATTGACCGTATTTGGAGAGATCCTGGCAGTCATGCCATATTTGCGAATCTCGTGCTCAAGGTAATGGGAACTCATATGTCATTCCAATTTCGACTCACTATTGGTTAGCGTTTCACCTCTTCTGTTATTCTAATGGAAGTCGATTTCCTTGGCCATATCTGTAAAATTCTTCATACCTATGAGCGCGCCCTTGACATCGTAGCCCTGCACGAAAGAATAAAAGACCTTCTCTTCTTGGCATTGCAGTTTTTGGAGGACTACGATTGCGAGACAGTAGGTACGTGTATTTAACTGCGCTTTGCCATTTATGGTTTGATTGATCCTTTGAACAAGGCGATCCACAGACCGCCTTCAGCCATCTCGGGGACGTGGTTTTGTTTGTGCAATACACGTTAACAAGGTTCAAGGTTATTTGCGTTCCTGCGAATGATTTTTTCTTTAATAAGATCCTTTCTTTCCTAGTTTGAAAATAGGGAAATAACAAAGAACGGACGTACAGTCTCACCGGGCTACATTATGGATACCGATGCGGCTGTGCATCCCCTTGCTCGGTCACCGGAAGGCATCTCTTCATTCAATGCATGGTTCAAAGCCTTATTCGATAGCAACAGCGAAGGTATAGAAGATAATATTCTTAGGTGGGTCCATCATTGTATAGCATGGCAGTGACAAAAAATAACACTCAAAAAATTGCAAGGTCCACAAAACCACGAATTCTCCTTCGAATCGCCCTCCCGCTGATCACTAATGCAATCCAAATGACCGCGGCCCACAAAATGGAGAGAGATGTTTTGACGAATGGGGTCTCGTACTTTACAGGCCCTCTTCTGAACTGGACTTTGGTAAACGTTATCAAGTCGCTTATCAAGGAAATTCAGTCAAGGCAGTAAGTACCGATATTATGACCTCCCAAAGTGATGGTTGGATGAAGTTTGATAGATTCGCGGCACCATCGCATTACGACACGGTTCAGACTCTTATTCTTTCTCCGTCATGCCCCAGATCTGTGCTGGCACTTTGTAGCCCCAAGATCATGATCTTGCTCGCTGACAAGAAACGACAACCCAATTCATTCAACGTCCCCGCTATCCGGCAGGCAGTTGCGGATGCGATCGGCGTAAAAGGTAACGGTGATAAGTCATCGATTGGAATTATTCGTCCCTTTTCTGACTGTAAGATTCGACAGATCCCCTCGCCACTAACCTGTCAGGCGGTCAGATCTGGCACCAGCAAGTCCATCAGGCTTTTCAAAGAGTCTTCAGTATAGCTCGATCACATAAAGCACCGTATTTAGACATTCAGCGATGTCTAAAGACCCTCCCACCTATCAAGTTTCTACAATTGTTTTGGTCAGAGCTCCTAGCAGCCGCGAGCCTGGGCGAGCTCGAGGCTTGCAGACGGATCGCGACATTCGTGTTGACGACCCCTCAAGATTCCAAAATACCACCCGTTTTGCCCATTTTCTTACACATCATTCTACCCTCACTTATTGCGGACGCCGACAAACAACCTCCTCCCGAACAGACGATGAGCGTAGAGCTTATGGTCGCGATCATTTCCTCCGTCCTCAATGCTGCCATTCAGTTAGAATGGGCGATGAAATCTGCATCGGGAGAGGACCGTTTGGTGCTTGGCCAATCGAGTACATCAGCGTCCCGGAGACTGGCATTGGACTTGCGCCGCAATCGCAAGAGCAATGTGAGCAACATGATCATACAGCGACTTTCGTCATCCCAGTCATTTGTTGCCAACTTTCCAGTTTTCATGGGTGAATTAGGATCATGAAAGCGCATACGATACATACGATTCTACATTAATAACTAGTCTGATCGGGAAATAAATCACTCGCTATACATCGGTTGATGGAGGTGCTGTAGGTTGTCGGATAACATTTAGATATGCAATTACGTGCAGGGAAGACGAAAATACTTACGACAACAGGCGTTCTCCGATGGATTGCACGCCTCATCAGCCGGACAGAGGATGAGACACGAGGAACTACCCAAGGACTACAAACGTAAGAGTGTTGGCGAGCTGTGACAATATAAATGTAAATCAAATACCTTGAGACGTTCCTCCGGAATGGAAGTACTCGGATGGTAGTACTCTGGCTGGATGGTGCAAGAATGAATGCCAAGGTGGTGGAGCACTTTCCGGATTTTTACGGCCACAGGCATGAAGTCGTGATTTCTGGAAGCCAAAACATGAACCGAGGCCACCAGTTTGTTTTCCGAGAGTTGCCAGACATGTAATTCGTGCAGTGAAAGTACGCCCTCAATGTCAAGAATGGAGTCCTTTACTTCATCCAGCGACACCGTTGGCGGAACGCCTTGCAACAGAATGAAGGAGGCACTTCGAACTATAAGAAAGCAACATTAATAAACAATAAGAAGACGGGTATGAGCTAACAAACCAAGTGGTAGAGCACTCGAGAAGATAATTATCGTAATCACCAAACTGATCACTGGATCGCAATAGTACTTGTACTTCCAGGTCGTTTGCCAGATGATTAGACCAGTGGCGATGACGCCAACATTACCCAAGGCATCACCAAGAACGTGTAGTACGAGAGCTCGCATATTCATCGAACCATGGGAATGCCCGTGTTTGGCCCGGTGATTATGGGCATCGCCCAGGAGAGGCGTGTTTTCAGTCAGGGGGACAGGAGAGTCTGTGACAGTAGGAATGGGCGGTGTAGGTTGAGTAATAATTGTTGGGGACACAAGGGAGTCGATTGAGTGGCGGGGACGATTTGGGGTGTTGCAGGGAGGTGGTGACGGAGGTCGGGCGGAAGCGATATCATGTGCAGTTTGTACGAGCGACGCGCGTGTTGCTGCGGGGTGGCCGTATAGAGAGGAAAATGATTCTGAAGGTGAATGTGCAAGCTGGTGGTGGTGGGAATGAGAGTGAGAACGACCACGGCTTGGAATGGATTTTTTCTGTGTTGGAATGAACGCCTGGCTCGATGGTATAATAACGCTGGAAGAGCTAGAAGAGGTTGGCGATTGCTTAGGCGTGTGTGGATGGGCGTGGCTATGTTCTGCATGTATACAGTTCAGTTAGGTACGTTTTGTTCGTGAAATGGACTTGCCATGGAATAGGAATAGTCCAACGATGTTAGAAGCAAGACCAAATGATCCAACAATAACGACAAGTTTGGGGTTGGATATATCTGGGAGCAAAGGTCCGTTAACCGAACAGCACGGGTCGAAAGAGCCGGAAATACCTGGAGTTGTGAAGAATCGTCCGATCGCCTCTAGAGATATTGAAAAACAAAGGGCCAGGAGGAAGACACCATTGACGAGGGCCGCGAGAATTTCGGCTCTATGCCATCCATACGAATACCGAGAATCAGAAGAACTGTCGCTCGTAAGCTAGGGAAAATGGTTTGAACAGATCAGAATAGTGAGTGCACAAGGATGGATACCTTGATGGCATAAAGAGCGACTACTAAGCTCATGACATCGCTATTCATAAGGCGAATGAGAAAAGTGAGGACCAGATTTATCTACACGTACTTGAGCATATGAAAGCTGTCCGCGACCAGTGCGAGGGAACCAACCGCATATCCTAACGGACTGGATAAGTTGCAAGTTGAACATGAGGTGGTAAGAGACACAGACCAACGATGAGCTCCAAGAAGAAGAAAATGACATCGATAATCAAAAGGAGGGTTATTCGTGAGGACCGTGACATTGCCATGTTGCTTTGCTGCCACTTTGATAGTGGCAGGGTTACTTATACTTAGCTGAGTTTCAATCTGTAATCAGGGCGTGACCGAGGTCGCTTTAAGCCGCTTGTGAAGCCGACTGTCGCATAACACCAAACTTTGCAACAACGCTGTCATCTTCGAGTTCAGAACATTCTGGATTCATTGGTATGCGCAGTGTCGAAGGTGTACTTATTTTAATGAATATTCGCGAGGACTCACCCAGGGTTTTCGCGAAGTTGGTGGTTGTGGGAAGGGAAGAAAGAAAGAAAAGGAGAGAAGTTGATGTACTACTTCAAAAATTTACTTTATTCTAGGGCGAGTGAGAAATGCCGTGAAAGCTTGCTGGTCTCCTTGATTTTTCTCCCGCGCGCCATCGTGCGTAACACTCGAGGCATGGAATTTTGTATGCTTGTGGATTATATAAGTCTGGCTAGGTCGTAATAGTACAGTTTTTTTTTTTTACAACTCTGTGAACGAATTTAACCGCCTTTTAAATGGTGAACGCCTCGTAAACTCGTGGTTGTACGGTGGTGTTGTATCCGTTGTATCCGAGGATGTACTTAATCGTAATTTGTAGAAGCAAACATTGATATAAATGTCCAAAAAATGTTTGAACACCTGACATCCGACAAGCTTCAACGTTCAACGACGACAATCATTGGATCAACCTTAATAATGAAAACCACTTCGTTGGTTTTCGTTCTTGGTCCTGGTTTGTTGATATATTCGGACTAACTGACCGCAATCATGTCCCAGTACGGGATGAGGTCTAAGTCCTCGATGCTAAAGATTTAGAAACGCCATGGAAGGGACGGTCACCGAAAGGATTGGTACGGAGTTCCATAGGTAACTCGGGCAAATTTAACAGTCAGTAGCGGTCTTATTAGTTGTCGGTAGGAAGGTGAGATATTAGAAAGAAAAGTGGGATACACGAGAGTATAGAGAGTATGGAATAAAGCTGATAAATGGGTTGGGTGGGGTGTCATCCAGAACCCGACCTTCTGACGGGTTTACGTTCGTTCGAGGCCGAGTTGGCATTTCCGACCACACTTCCAGCAATATATCCACCACTAACTCACTGGAATACTTAGAACTTGACGCAAAAAAAAAACGTCGTTGCTTTTCCTTCCGAGTCTCTCCCAACTGCACTCATTCAGCAGAATTGTGGATAGTGTGAAGATGAGCCCTTGAGAGATAGAGCAAGGGAGGTATGGACAATAGGATTCGTGACCGAGCGGAGTTCAAAAGGTAAATTTCATCCACACCAATTTGAATTACAAGTACTCTCTCAAAAAATTACACTCTCTGAAAAAATGGCCGCAACATCGATGGCTGCTGCTCTGGCAGCGTCTCTCCCTGCCCCATCTTCCGTGGCTGTGGCACCAGCCCCCACATACGAGGCTATTCCCGCATCTATGGCTAAGGTCATCGACATCGAAGCTGATATCCCACTCACCTCTGTGCAACTCGATGGCTTGGTGTGTTTCTTTCTCAGTGTTGTGCATGAGGAAAATCTCACACTCTGGACGCAGGTCGTAACCAAAATCATCAAACACGCACGCGAAGCACCTTCTGCAACTGCCCATGGTTTATTGTTGGGCCTCGATCTTGATGGCATTCTCGAAGTCTCCAACTCGTTTCCATTGCCCCACCACGCTAGCGATGAAGATGAAAAATCCTCAAAATCGACTGGTGTGTATGAATTCATTGATCTGCGCCCAGCCTTGGGGTTACCTAAACTTTTCTGGAATCACAGCACGACACCAGGCTTCCATGCTTCGATCTCTGAAGGAAGTCCAAGCGGATGATAGTGTTATTGGGTTTTACCAGGCGACGACATTGGGCGCGTTTTTGAACCAAACATTAGTGGATACCCAGGCGATCCATCAAGATAAGCTTCGACACGGGGGCATTGTTATTGTGCATGGTGAGTGCGCTGCAGGTGAACGGAATTGTCGAGTGCTCAATCTTATTTATTTATTCACGCAGACCTGTCACAAACTGCACGAGGGAATGCCTCGTTCCGGGCTTACCGATTAACACCAGCATTCTTGGATGCATACAAAAAATCAAACTTCAGCACCTCAAGGTACGTGTGGTTCGGAATTGATGGATGCGGCTTATTCATGGGGTGTTAACAGTCTGATGAGCCACCGTCTAACATTTTCATCGATACTGGAAGAAGTGCCTCTCAAAATCCGAACGAACCCACTGCTGAGTGCATTCCTCGGGAAGCTGACCGAATCAACGCCCCTCTCAAGCACCGCAGGACCGGAATCAGCAATCGGGCGGTCGTTCTCGGTGCTCGATCTCGGGACAGGGGGGGTGACGCGGAATCTGGAGCAAATCGTGGAGGCGGTAGACCACTACCGTACAGAGGAGGGAAATCTATCGTACATGAGCCGGCAAATTGCTCGAGAGCGGGCAAAGGCAGATAACTATGTTGCGAAACGCAAGGAGGAGAACATTGCACGGGTAGCGCAAGGGCTTGCGCCACTGCCCGAGGAGGACGTGTCGCGGATATTCAAGATCCCAGCTGAACCCAGCCGTCTTGAGAGCCTGCTGATCCTAGGCCAAATAGACGCGTATGGGAAGAACCTTGGGAAGAATGCGAGCACGGGACTTGTTAAAATGTACGCGGCGACTGCGGGCTCGGATGTATAGAATTACAAATAGAGCCAAATAACGGAGATGTGTACCTATCTCAATTTGGATATCCCGTCCTCCCTCGTTTCTTTCCCTTACTTAAATTCTCTCTCCCCCTTGTCCTTCTTTTGAGTCCCCAATGGCTGTCTTCAACTCCCTCGTTTTCCTCCTCTCCCTCTTCGCCGCCTCCAATGCCCTCGCCACCCCTCACGTCGTCCGCCACCATAGAGCCATCGCCGCACGCGTCGCGCTTCCCGCTCCCCTCGACCTTCCTCTCGTCCCTCTCAGGAAGCGCCAGAACTCAAAGCGTTGCAAGCAGAGGTCCTCCGCTGTCAAGCCCCCTTCTTCCGTCCCCGCCGTATCGTCCACTCCTGTCGTTGTCAAGCCGACCACAACACCGACCAAGCCTCCCCCGACGACACCCACACCCTCTCCCTCAACCACTTATGCCCCGGCCCCGAAGCCAACAACCACCCAGCGTTCCTCAGGTGGCAGCAGCAGCAACCTACCCAGCTTCATGGTCGGTACACAAACTGGTCAAGGAACTTTCTATTCCAGTGTGTTTTTTTTTTCTTTCAATTTTCTTTTTCTTACGAACGCCCGACAGCTGGCTTAGGTGCATGCGGTATTACAAACCAAGATACCGACTACATCGCCGCGGTATCCCACCTGCTATTTGACAACTTCCCGTACGTTTCAGTGGTCATTATTCCCCGCCATCAAATCACTCATTGTTCTACTTCCCTCACAGTGGTTACAAGGCTGGCAACCCCAATAGCAACCCCATGTGTGGCAGAAAAGTAATCGCCACATGTGAGTTTTCTGTATAACCAAACCTCACCTCATTAATAATTCCCCTGCTCCACAGACAAGGGAAAGAGTGTCACTGTTTCTCTTACTGACCGTTGTGCGGCATGCAAGGTCACCGACCTTGACTTCTCCCCTTCCGCCTTTAATCAGCTCGCCGACTTTGGCCTCGGGCGCATTTCCGGCGTGACTTGGGTCTGGGAATAAATCCCCGGTATAGCGACCTCTCAACATGTCATTTTTTCTTCCACCTCGTTTCATCCGGCCAGCGATCTGCGGCGCCAAAGGCGTCCCTTTTTTTCATCGTCTTGCAAGCCAACACGACACGGAAAAGGCTGGAAAGAATGTCACTGACAACGCTGCTCATTTTTATACTCTTCTTTATACCTAACTTGATACTTACACGCTAGCTCGTTACTCTCAGTACTGTACCTGCTTTGGTCATGTATGTGGATGCTGTCTTTTACCCTGTTATGGCTGCGTAAGTCGGCCAAGCCATTTTTGATCAATGGAAATAGAAAGCAACTTTCGTAAACCTTCTTTTGATTGTGAGGCCGGAGCTATCATCCCGTCGTATTATCCCATGATCAGGGGTGATGAATTTTCATCGTTTATTCATAAATGAACTCGAAACATGAGCCCAATAACACTGCTCCTTTTCTCCGGCGACAGCCAACCCGACAGCCTTTGAAAGACTCTCAAACTCCTCGCGGTCGGATCTGTGCGATCCTACAAGCATAGCCACCACATCAAGTGCGAGAAGCCGCACTCGCGACACTGAGGAGGGGGGTAGCTTTTTGTAGGGCCCAGGTAGGGCTCCGCGCGTTGGATGCTCTATGTAGAAGTATGGAACAAGTCTAGATTGAAGCGACGTAATAACCTGTAGGCAATATGAGCATCAGCCAAAAGGGTCAAGCCATCATGGATACTCCTTCGCTTGCCTGGGACTGGGTTTTCTTCGGGCAGCGCTGCAACAGACGTAACAGGATGCGCAAGATGACCTAAGAGACAGGGGGTACAGATGAACAATGACGAATGTAGATATTTTTGACGAATACTCACTTCGGTACTGAGCAAGTTATTGGAGCCGATTTCCCACAGAACTTGCGGCAGATGTAAAAACCAGGCATCGAACTTCGCCTTGATGGCGGGGTTGTCCACACTGAAGTCTCCACGATAATGTGATTGTAGACCGAGCTAGACGAGAATCCACACAATTAAGAAACAAGAGATAATGGTAGTGCACCAATGAAAAAAAAAAAACGCACCAGCATCAGACGCCCAACAAACTCAAGGGTGAGCCGTTTACACGCCGACTTGGGTGTCACCTTCAGCGCATGGTCCAGTGTGGCGTGGATGAGCTCCTCCGATTGATGCGGGCTCAAAGTCGGACTGGTGATGAAAGCCCAGATGGTCGGCAATAACGCGTGGTAGGCCACAGGGGTGATAGGTGTACTTGATTGACCCACAGATCCTTCTTCGGTGCGGAGTCGACGAATGATGTATT